>CEAX01000005.1_pt1 | contig 16426 bp, 13 predicted proteins | sample 554721 | NCBI WGS metagenome assembly CEAX01 (sample SAMEA3182098, study PRJEB8094) | gut metagenome | biome: human; feature: gut; material: Stool; isolation source: human stools | place: Canada | collected 2012-05-30 | reverse complement strand
CTCCTCCTGAATGGAAAATTTCGGCCAGATCCTTTGAAAATTAAGTCTCTAAAGGCCATTGGGAAGAATCAAGCATTTTACAGAGCTTCCTTAAAGCTTCTTGATTTTGAGTATAGCCATTAAGCTTACTAAGTGAAACAACCATTCAAGGAGAAATTATGAAGCTAAGATTGAGCCTTATTGTTTCAGCTGTTATGCTTGCGGTCAGCAGTCAAACAGCTGTTTTTGCTAAAGACGGTACATATACCGCAACGACTCTTGGACGAAACGGTGATGTTACGGTGCAAGTTAGGATTCTTAACAACAAGATCGAGGATGTAAAAGTTCTCAATTGGAGTGAGACGCACCCTGTCGCCGATCTGCCGAAGCTCAAAGTTCCTCAGGACGTTGTCAAGTATCAGTCGACCAACGTTAACAACGTTGCCGGAGCAACGTTAACGACATTCGCTATCAAAGCAGCGGTACAGGACTGCCTCAAACAAGCTGGTTTGAATCCCAAAGATTATGCGAAGGCAGTTCCTCAGCCGAAAAAGGCCGGAGGAAAAGTTGAAGAGAAGACTGACGTCATTGTTGTCGGTGCCGGCGGTGCAGGCCTTTCCGCTGCAGTAGCTGCAGCTCAGCGCGGCCTCAATGTGATAGTCGTTGAGAAAGCTCATTTTGCCGGAGGCAATACCTCTGTTTCCGGCGGCTGCTTCAATGCAGCGGATCCTGAAGGCCAGAAACCTATCTCTATGACGGAAGGTCAGAAAGAATCTATCGAGAATCTTCTGGGTGAAAAACCCAAAAATAAACTTCAGGAAAAACTGATCAGTCAAGTTAAACAGCAATGGGATGCCTATAAACAGTCAGGTTCAAAGAGCTTGTTTGATAGTCCCGAACTCCATGCGCTTCAAAGCTGGAAAGCAGGAGATTACAAGGCAAATTTAGCTCTCGTTTACAAGCTCACAAAGGAGGCTCCGGCAATTCAAAAAACTTTAGCCGGAATGGGCCTTGTCTGGCAAAAACAACCGACACAATTTGTCGGAGCTTTATGGCCGCGTTCTCACCGCGCAAGCAATTACAAATCCGGTGTAGGCTACATCGATACGTATCTTGACCTCATCAAAGGAGAAAAACTCCCGATCTCTTTCATGATGAGCACGCCGGCAAGTTCCTTAATTACCAAAGACGGAGCAGTGGTCGGAGTTAAGGCTTCGGGACCGGACGGGAAAGACTACACACTTTATGCCTCTAAAGGTGTGATTTTGGCAACTGGCGGTTTTAGCGCAAATGTGAAGATGCGCAATCAGTACGATGAAATTTGGGATAAAAAGCTGGACAATCAAGTCAAGACGACCAATATGCCTGCGATTACCGGCGACGGTATTAATATGGCCGTGAAGGCAGGGGCAGGACTCAAGGACATGGGCTATATCCAGCTTCTTCCGACCACTGATCCTGCAACCGGTGCAACTAACCATAAGATTGTGGAGTCGACCAATATCTATGTGAATAAGCAAGGCAACCGTTTCGTAAACGAACAAGGCAGAAGAGACGTGCTTGCAAAGGCTGCCCTTGCCCAGCCTGACCATGTCTTCTATGTTATTGGTACGGAACAAACATTGTTAAAGGATAAAGAAGGACGAGGGCCATACGGTATCTTGATTTCCGACCTACTTAAACAGAAGAAAGCATTCAAGGCCGATACGCTGGACGAGCTGGCGAAAAAACTTGGCATGAATCCGGATAATCTGAAGCGTACGGTCGCGAAGTGGAACGAATTCTGCAAGACACAGAAGGGTGATGAGTTCGGCCGTATGAGCTGTGAGGAAGGAAACAAGCTTCCCGGCGGTCCGTACTATGCCTCTGTCATGACTCCGTCTGTACACCATACAATGGGCGGCGTGACGATCGACGAAGACACCCGTGTACTCGATAAAAACGGCAGGCCTATTCGCGGTCTTTACGCAGCAGGCGAAATTACCGGCGGTATCCACGGGACGAACCGTGTCGGATGTAATGCGGTTCCCGATGCATTGATTTTCGGCACGATTGCCGGTCGGGAAGTCGGTAAGTAAGCATCCAAGAAATGGAGAGGGCCGGAGTTTTCGGCCCTGCTACATAGGATTAAATACTAAAAAGATTAGAAGTTAGATAGAAGCCTCGGAGGTTTGGTGCCAGCAGAGGCTTGTTCTTAATCGTTGAAGGCGTGAAACCGGTTCTTCAGGTCACTGGTTAAGCAATTTTGAGAACCGTTTCTGGGTTCTGCCACAGATAGAAGAAACGGGTTCTGGACTGGTTGTACCTGCGAGGATTATTGAGATACCAGCTCACCGTCTCTTTCAGACCCTCTCCAAGAGAAGTCTTGTTTTGTAAACCGAGAACTGTAAGCGTTGACTCGTCTTTAGAGATATCAGATGCAACCGGGGAAGTTGCAACCTCTTCGATGAGTGCCTGATAACGACCGACCGGCGGCGGTAGGGCTTCATTTAGACTCTCGCAGATCACGTCAGCTGCTTCAAAATTTGACATGGAGGAGGCGGGTCCGGTCAAATGATAGTGTCCCCCGATTTTACCGTTCTTTTCAACTAGGACAATGGCGTCGACCACGTCTTTGACATAGACGAGGTCAGAAACCTTTTCCTCTGGATTGACAACGGGTATCGTTTCACCTTCAATCGCGCGATAAATGATCATGGAGATCGGACTATCAGGCTGTTGGAAAGGTCCGAATGCGGGCGGTACGAGTAAACTGCTGATCGGAAGGCCGTCTGATGCATAACCGTCCAATAATTTAAGCAAGCCGGCGTACATCTTGCCGTAAGTTCCTAAAAGCTTGTAATGCTCGGAGACAACTACGACAATCTTGTGCAGCTTAGTGTCGGCCATGCCGTTTCGCCATTCTTTGACCGTTTCAAAGAATGTACGAAAATTTTCCAAACTGGATTCTTCTTCCGGGTTTTTAGGTGTTATGCAGAAATAGATCGTATCGGCAGCGGCCATGAGCAACGCCTGACGAATTTCCTCAGGATTGGAAATATCGCAGCGAGCAAAGCTGTGACGGCTTTGCTGCATGAGCTCGGCAATATTGAGCAAGTTTCCGAGACCGGAAAGATTGTCAAAATTGAAGACTTGTTGTCCGTCTTCAATGAGCTGATAAACCAGGTTGGTGCCTATGAAGCCGGCACCGCCAAAGACTGCTGAACGATTGCTCACTTTTTTTCTCCTTATTTGTGATTTTAAGTGGGCTCCCCACAATCGCAATTGGTATTTGTCAGTTAGGCTTGACCCTAACTGATGGGAAATAACACGGTATTTGTCCGTTTCATCGAACATCTCGGGATTTCCCTCAAATCATACAAATCATCAAAATATTTCTGAATGACAGTTCAAAAAACTTTCAATCTCTGACGAGAAAGTCGAAGAAAAATACCCAAGGTTACACTATTTTTGCGAGCTAAAACTTTTCATCTTAATGGAAAAGAAAGTTCCGTTAATGAGCACGAAGGGTCACAAGGCAGGCAATGCTGTGATAGGGTGGCGATGTCTAAATTATTTCTTTCGGAAATCAACAATGCTTAGAAAGATTATGACTGCTACTATTTTAGCCGCGGCTGCGATGGGCGTAAATGCCGAGGATTTTTATCTCAAACCTGCGCCTAAAGGGATGGAAATGAATCTGCCCGTTACCGTTCAGAAGAGTTTCCCAAACGACAAGGCTCGCATCATTTTCTCAACAATGTCTGAAGCCAAGGACTTGGCTACAGCGCAGAGTGAAGTCAATAAGACCATGGCAGAGGCCCAGCAGTCTGTGAAAGATTTTTCATCAATCGCAAAGATCCGCAACGGAGGATATTACACGCAGCCGATTTATACTAATCCCAAGAAAGGGGAGGCTCCGGTGATTACAGGATGGCGAGCCCGTCAAAACATCATCGTTGAGACAGAAGACGTCAACGGCGTTGCCTCATTGGTCCAGGTCGGGCAGCAGGCAAAACTAGCACTTGAAAACGTTTCATATTCTCTAAGTGAGGAAGCGAAAGCTGCAGCACAGGATCAGCTCTCAAAAGATGTGATCGATGCCTTAAATAAGAAGGCTGAATCCATCGCAGTAGCAATGAAAGTTGCGCCTGATGCCCTTCGTATTGAAAAGCTGAATTTCAATTCGTTTGATTTCGCACCGGAGGGGGCAGTATTTGCGGCCAGAGCTATGGGTGCAAACGCTGCGTTTAAGACTGTGGAGACACCTGTTTTTGAAGCTGGAACATCCAACCTCTCGATGTCGGTGTCAGCTGTCTTGAAGACGGAAGGCGCCGAGTAGTTTTCTGCATTCACCGACCATTCACGGCTTGAAACGTATTAATCCAAAGAAATTTGTCTAAAATAGGCCGTTAAAAGGGGAGGGCCGTCCGCCTTCTCCTTTCCGAAAAATAAACCTATTAAGGAGAAAAGGTTTGAAATCAAATTCTTCATATCCCATCCTAGCTAAAGAAGGTTGGGGAATCATCGGCGCCGCGATCTTTATTACGCTGTTAGTATGGTGGCTGATCGGAGGATTCATTTCCTTCATTTTCTTTGTCCTTTTGGTCTTTGTCATCCAGTTTTTCCGTGATCCTCCTAGAGCGATCAGTCAGACTCCGCATAGCGTTCTTTCAGGAGCTGACGGAAGAATCTGCAAAGTTCAAAAAGTCGAGAATCCCTACACCGGCAAGGAAGAAATTCTTATTTCGACCTTCATGAATGTGTTCAACATTCACTCCAACCGCAGCCCGATCGGGGGTACTGTTGAGGCTATTTATTACAAACCCGGCAAATTCTTGAATGCCGACCTCGATAAGGCCAGCATGGAAAACGAACGCAACGCCATCATCATCAAGTCTGATGAAGGCCCTGTGATTACCTGCGTTCAGATCGCCGGCTTGATTGCCCGCCGCATTATCTGCCATCTCCATATCGGTCAGGAAGTTACTCGCGGCGAACGCTTCGGTTTTATCCGTTTCGGTTCCCGTGTCGACGTCTACGTTCCTCTCAACTCTGAAGTTCTCGTTTTCGTGGGTCAGAAGGTTCGCGCAGCGGACACCGTCCTTGCTCTCCTGAATCCTCAGGAAGAAGAAAAACCGGAAACTCCGGTCGAAGCTCCCGCTGTTGAAGCCGTAGAAGTGACCGAAGTTGCTGCAACTGCTGACGCTGCTCTTGCTGCCGAAACAAAAACGACAGAAGAGAAGACTCAGCAGCAGGCTTAATCAGAAGGAGAACGCTTAAATGCCTTTACAGCGAGATAAAGCCAAACAGTTGCATGCCCGTCGGAATTTTCGTCCGCATCCTCGCGTGACACCGAAGGCCATCGTTCGCGAACGCATTGATACCGTCCGTAAGAAGGGGATCTATCTGCTTCCGAACTTGTTTACGCTTTCGAGTTTGTTCTCAGGCTTCTATGCCGTCATCATTGCGATGGCAGGCGACTTTGAAAAAGCCGCTATTGCGATTTTCGTGTCCATGATCCTGGACGGATGTGACGGCCGTGTGGCCCGTCTGACTCACACTCAGAGCTCTTTCGGTGTCCAGTTCGACTCTTTAGCCGATATGTGTGCTTTCGGCATGGCGCCGGCGATGGTGGTTTATCAGTGGGCTCTTCACGACTTAGGTCGTTTGGGCTGGGCCGCCGCCTTCGTATACTGCGCCGGTGCGGCACTTCGCCTGGCTCGCTTCAATGCCAACGTGGATGTTGTTGACAAGGGCTTCTTCCAGGGTCTTCCTTCTCCTGCAGCCGCTGCTTTAGTCGCAGGTTTTGTGTGGCTTGCGGTTGACCAGAGAATGCCAGTTAACAGCGACTGGCTGCCGTGGCTCGCAATGGTTATTACGGTTTATGCCGGTCTTACCATGGTCTGCAACGCACCGTTCTACTCCGGCAAGAGCTTCCATTACGGTAAGAGCGTTCCTTTCTGGGTGCTGATCGCAGCGGTGATTCTGTTGTTTGTACTTTCAACGGATCCGGCTCTGATGGTCTTTATCCTATTCTGCTTGTACGCACTTTCCGGTTTTGCTTATCAGTTCTACCTCTGGTACACAGGTCAGCCGAATCCGGTTATTCCGCATCGCTCTGAAGTGGAATTAGACGAGCCTGCAGATCGGGTCAAGTAATCTGATTATCGTACCTACAAACCCGAGTCAAACTCGGGTTTTTTACTACGATAAAAGTTATATTTTGATATAATTTAATAAGAAAGGAGTATTGAAAATGACCACTTTAACACTTCGAAAAGTTGGCGGATCCACCATGCTTGCCCTTTCTCCTGCACTTCTTCAAATTTTGGGACGGAGAGCTGGAGAACAAGTTGTTATAAAAGTAGAGAGTGGGCGTCTGATCATTGAACCTAAGGTTGCTAGAAGAAGGGTTTCCAAATATAACCTTTCTGACCTCTTGAAAGAGCAAGAAAAAATACAAGCTGAGTTAGACAAAGACCGTGACTGGGTGACAAAAAAACGTCCCGTTGGAGAAGAAATTTTATGAGAAAGTTCTTTGACCGAGGAGACGTTGTTTTCCTTGACTTTGATCCCTCTCTGGGACATGAACAAAAAGGACGGAGGCCTGCACTGATTCTTACAAAAAAGATTTTCAATGAACAATTGCGAGTGGCTTGTGTTGCGCCGATCACTGGAGGAGGCTCTCTGGCTAGAGACTGCGGCTTCGCTGTTACTTTGCAAGGAACAGGGCTAGAAACAACTGGTATTGTTCGTTGCGATCAAATCCAAACTCTTGATTTATCCGTTAGAAATTGCCAATTGATAGAGAAGGCTCCCGATTATTTAATTGATGAAGTTCTCGACAGAGTGATCAGTCTCTTTGATTAATAACTAAAGATTTTTCCGTAATTTATTTTTGGAAGTATGGGCTTTAAGCTTCCAAGCAAACTAAAATAAAAAACAGATTTCACTCGAAAAAGGTGCAATTCTTCAGGCACTATCGGGGATGCAGCAGGAGGCTCCGGCAAGGAGAATGCATTTGCTCGAAAGCATCGCTGTCTATGGGTAAGGCAGAGACGTTTATGCCGCATTTCAGTGATGCTCAGATCTCAACAATTTTTGTGGCCAGATACAACAATGACAACTGCAAGAGACAAGCTTTTTATTTTCGATACAACCCTTCGTGACGGAGAACAAAGTCCGGGCGCAAGCATGAGCCCGCAAGACAAACTCCGTATCGCCAAGCAGCTTGAATTCCTGGGTGTTGATGTGATTGAGGCAGGTTTTGCTGCCGCCTCTCCCGGAGACTTTGAATCCATCTGCGCAATCTCCAAGGTAATTCGTAACTCTACGGTTTGTTCGCTTGCCCGGGCAAATCCTTCCGATGTGAGAAAAGCCGGAGAGGCCATTGCCGCAGCCCCGAGACGCCGTATCCATACGTTCATTGCGACTTCTCCCCTTCACATGGAAAAGAAGCTCAATATGACGCCGGAGCAGGTCATCTCCCGTGCCGTTGAAGCGATTCGCATCGCAAAGGAATACACCGACGACATCGAATTTTCCTGCGAAGATGCTTCTCGCTCCCAGCCTGAGTTCTTGTATCGCATCATTGAGGCGGCAATTCGAGAAGGCGCAACGACGATCAATATTCCGGATACTGTCGGATATGCTGTTCCGTCCGAGTTCGGCGCCTTTGTTCGCGATCTGCGGGAACACGTCTATAACTCTGATCAGGCTGTTTGGTCCGTTCACTGCCATAACGACCTCGGACTTGCCGTAGCCAACTCTTTGTCCGGCGTGATCCACGGCGGCGCTCGTCAGATCGAATGTTCTATCAACGGTCTTGGCGAAAGAGCCGGCAACTGTGCTCTAGAAGAAGTCGTCATGGCGGTTAAGACCCGAAATGACTTCTTTAAGCTCGGTGTCGACATCAACACGCGTCAGCTGGTTCCGACTTCTAAACTTGTTTCTTCTGTGACCGGCTTCCCCATCCAGCCGAACAAAGCCGTGGTCGGTTCCAATGCCTTCTCGCATGCGTCCGGAATTCATCAGGACGGCGTGATCAAACACCGCGAAACCTACGAAATCATGACGGCAGAAGAAGTAGGCTGGACAAGCAATCGTATGGTTCTCGGCAAGCTCTCCGGCAGAAGTGCCTTCCGTCAGCGTGTACGTGAACTGGGCATTCCGACGAAGAGCGAAGCCGAAATCGATGATGCATTTGCCCGATTCAAAGATTTGGCAGACAGAAAAGTTCAGATTTTTGACGAAGACATTCAGTCGCTTTTCGATGCGAAGAACATCCAGCCGCAGGAAATCTCTTTCGTTTCCCTGAAACAGGAAAGCCAAACCGGTAAGACACCGGTTGCCGAAGTAACCTACATGGATCACGGAGAGCAAAGAGTTGGTCGTGCCGAAGGCAACGGCCCGGTCGACGCAACGTTCCAAGCCATTGAGAGCTGCGCCAAGAGCGGAGCAGAACTTCTGCTCTTCTCGATTAACGCGCTGACTAAGGGCGCCGAAGCCCAAGGCGAGGTGACGGTTCGCTTGTCCGTCGGCGGCCGCGTCGTTAACGGCAACGGATCCGACCCCGATGTACTGGCGGCTTCCGCTAAGGCTTATTTAGATGCTCTGAATAAGCTTGCCAAAGCGGATGATCGCAAGAATCCTCAGTTCGATCATGAACCGACTCCTTAAGTTCTGAGTTACGGGTAGATTGACAGACGGGCGCTTCGGCGCCCGTCGCCGTAAGGAGAAAAAGATGGCTTCAGACGCAGAAATGGCAGCCTATATTGCGGATATGCTCAGTCCGTTAGGAGAGGTTCGGATTAAGAGAATGTTCGGAGAATACTGTTTCTACGTGAATGAGAAACCCGTCGGCTTTTTGTGCGATAACGAAGTTCTCGTTAAGACGAATGCAGAAATGAGAACCCTGTATCCTGAGATGCCGCAAAAGCTGCTTTTTGACGGAGCGGTCAATCCGATGTGGCTGATTGACAACCCGGACGATCGAGAAGCCGTCGAACGATACTTCGGTATTGCGGTAAAGATGCTCCCGGCACCCAAACCGAAGAAGCCGAGAGCGTTAAGGAAGCCCGCAAAAACACGAAAGTATCGGGACGGAGAAGGGTCGCCGTTGAATGATCCTGCCGTAATGGGCGACGAAACGACAGAAAACAGTGACTAAAAGTTAAGGATCTGATGGAAAACGAGGAGAAGAATGGATTTTTTAGATATAATCTCGACTCGTTTTAAACACGCTCCGGCGTATTTTCCGTCGGAGTCGCTCGTAACGCCGAAAGGCAAAGGAAAATAAAATGGCACAGACTACTGCTCAAAAAGCTGAAATCATCGAGAAGTTCGCTCAGTCCAAGGGTGACACCGGATCTCCTCAGGTTCAGGTTGCTCTTCTGACCGCTCGTATCAACGAACTCACAGAGCACTTCAAAGTTAACCCGAAAGACCACCACAGCCGTCGCGGTCTTTTGAAGATGGTTTCCCGCCGTCGTAAGCTCCTTGACTACCTCAAGGCTCGTGACCTCGCAGCTTACAAGGCTTTGATCGAAGCCCTCAACCTGCGTAAGTAATCTTACCGGCATCACCGATGAGCAGCGGTCCGCGGTTTTGTTACCGTTGGCCGCTGTGTTTGTTTTTACGAATAACAATTTTTAAAACCGGAACGTACGCGCGTTGCTGTATGTACGTAAGGCGGTGAGGACCGCCGAGTCGTAGATACCGCAATGTGCAGTTCCAAACATAAGGAAAAGAACGACATGACGATGTTCAATAAAATAGTCAAGTCCTTTAAGTACGGCGATCACAATGTCCGTCTGGAAACCGGCGAAATCGCTCGTCAGGCCACCGGCGCAGTCATCTGCGACATGGATGACACCGTTGTATTAGCCACTGTAGTTGCAAAGAAAGAAATTAAACCGGGTCAGGATTTCTTCCCCCTCACTGTTGATTACATCGAAAAGACTTACGCTGCCGGCCGTATCCCCGGAGGTTTCTTCAAGCGCGAAGGCCGTCCGAGCGAAAAAGAAACGCTTACCTCCCGCCTGATTGACCGACCGATTCGTCCGCTGTTCCCGGAAGGCTTCTTCAATGAAGTTCAGATCATCATTCACGTTCTTTCTGTGAACCCCGAAGTTGATCCTGATATTCCTTCCATGATCGCAGCTTCCGCAGCTTTGGCTGTTTCCGGCGTTCCCTTCAACGGCCCGATTGCTGCGGCCCGCGTCGGCTACATCAACAACGAATACGTTCTCTGCCCGAACCTTTCTCAGATGAAAGATTCCAAGCTCGACCTCGTTGTTGCCGGTACGGAACGCGCTGTTCTGATGGTCGAATCCGAAGCCGATCAGCTCTCTGAAGAAGTCATGCTCGGCGCTGTGATGTTCGGCCACGAAAAAATGCAGGTTGTTATCGAAGCCATCGACGAACTCGTTGAAGAAGGCGGCAAACCGCTGTGGGACTGGGCTCCTGCAGAACGCAACCAGCAGCTCGTTGCACTCATTAATCAGGTTGTCGGCAACCGTATTCATGAAGCTTACGAACACCGCAGCAAGCAGGACCGCAACGAATGCCTGCGCGCGATCTATGATGACGTTAACGAGAAAGTTAACGCAGCCGTTGAAGTCGGCGAACTTGCCGATATCGGTGAGAACGAAGTCGCCAACATTCTCTTTGAAATGGAAGCTGCTCACGTTCGCGGCAAGATTCTTTCCGGCGAACCGCGTATCGACGGCCGCGACACCCGTACCGTTCGTCCGATCGAAATTCGCACCGGCGTTCTTCCGCGTGCTCACGGCTCTGCGCTCTTCACCCGCGGTGAAACCCAGGCTCTGGTTGTCACAACTCTGGGCACCAAACAGGACGAACAGATCGTTGACGGTCTGACCGGAGAGCAGCGTGAACGCTTCATGCTTCACTACAACATGCCTCCGTTTGCTACCGGCGAAACCGGCCGCGTCGGCTCTCCGAAGAGACGCGAAATCGGTCACGGCCGTCTGGCTAAACGCGCTTTGACAGCTGTTTTGCCGAATGAAGAAGATTTTCAGTACACCATGCGTGTGGTTTCCGAAATCTGCGAATCCAACGGTTCTTCTTCCATGGCCAGCGTCTGCGGCGGCTGCCTGTCTCTGCTTGATGCCGGCGTGCCTCTGAAAGACTTCGTGGCCGGTGTGGCCATGGGCCTGATCAAGGAAGGCAATAAGTTTGCCGTTTTGACCGATATTCTCGGTGACGAAGACCACCTCGGCGATATGGACTTCAAGGTTGCCGGTACCGATCACGGCGTGACCGCTCTGCAGATGGACATCAAGATTGAAGGCATCAGCAAGGAAATCATGCAGGTCGCTCTGGCTCAGGCTAAGGAAGGCCGTATGCACATTCTCGGCAAGATGCACGAAGCCGTTGAAGGTCCGAAGACAGAACTTTCTCCATACGCTCCGCGTCTGGTTTCCTTCAAGATCAATCCGGATAAGATCCGTGACGTGATCGGCAAGGGCGGCGCTGTGATTCGTGCTCTGACGGAAGAAACCGGCACTCAGATCAACATCGAAGACGACGGTACCGTTACCATCGCTTCCGTTGACGAAGCCGCTGGTGCAGAAGCCCGCCGTCGTGTTGAAGAGCTTGCCGCTACCGTTGAAGTCGGTAAGGTTTACGAAGGCAAGGTTCAGAGACTGCTCGACTTCGGCGCTATCGTTCAGGTTCTGCCGGGCCGCGACGGTCTGCTGCACATCAGCCAGATCGCGCATGAACGCGTCAACCAGGTCAGCGACTACCTCAAGGAAGGCCAAATCGTTCACGTGAAGGTTCTTGAGATCGATGACAAGGATCGTATCCGTCTTTCCATGAAGGCTTTGATTGAAAAGCCCGAACACAAGGAAAAGAAGGAAGAAGCTGCTCAGCAGGAAGGCAATCCTGACATCATCAAAGGCTAATTCCCTTTGATTCTGAAATAGCTAAATAACAAAACCGGCGGCCAAGACCGCCGGTTTTGTCTTTCAATTTGTTGCGAAATCCTGTAATGACTGCTTCAGGTCTCTTTGCCATAATTTTGCGATTCACTGATGCAATCTGAAGAAAAAGTAATGAAATTGAACGGAAACTCTCTCGATGAAGTACTGAAGAAGGAAACTTTATCCGATGAGGATATCGTGTTCCTGCTCGGACTGACGGATCCTGAAGACTGCACAAAACTTCAGCAGGCTGCCTATGAGACGACGACCGAGCTGATGGGCAATAAGGTTTATTACCGAGGCCTCATTGAAGTCTCTAATGTCTGCACGGTTGACTGCCGTTACTGCGGTATCCGCAAAGACAATCACGTTGTCAGCCGATACACGCTGACCAAAGAAGAAATTCTGAGCGCAGCGTTGTTTGCGGCAGAAAACGGCTACGGAAGCATCTGTCTTCAGGCCGGTGAACGAAACGATCCGAAGTTCGTTTCGTTCATCTCTGAGTGTTTGAGAGAGATTCATCGCAAAACCGTTTCGAAAAACCTTCCCAACGGTCTAGGAATTACTTTGAGTCTCGGCGACCAAACGAAAGATGTGTACGAGGAGTGGGCGCAGGCAAGCGGCAACCGAAAGAATCTTCGTTATCTGGCGCGCTTTGAAAGCTCCAATCATGAGCTCTTTGATTTTCTTCATAACGTTCCCCACAAGAAGTCGAAACAACTGGAGCACCGTCTGCAGTGCCTGCAGTGGCTTAAAGAATGCGGTTATCAAGTGGGTACCGGCGTGATGATCGGCATTCCCGGGCAGACTTTGAAAGACTTGTGTGCGGATATTCGTTTGTTCCAAAAACTTGAAGCCGACATGATCGGTATGGGTCCGTACCTCATGAGCGAGGGCGGGGATCTCAAGTCTTTGGGTCAAACCGAAAACAAGCAGCTTTTCCAGCTTTCTTTGAACATGATTGCGGTCACGCGTTTGGTGATGGGCAATATCAATATTGCCGCCGCGACGGCGATGCAGGTTTTGGATCCTCAGGGCAGAGAAACCGCGATTTCTTACGGCGCCAATGTCGTGATGCCGAATCTTACTCCGCTGCAGTATCGAGAGGGATATCAGCTGTATGACAAGAAACCGGGACTCAAAGACGACCCGGAAACCTTCGGTCTGAAGCTTGAAGAACGCATTCAATCCAAGGGCAGAGAAGTCGGCTGGAATCTTTCGGGATCGTCGAGAAAGTGGCTGAACCGCACCGGCAACTCGCAGGAAGGCTACGACGGCAACAAGAGTGCGAGCGAGCAGTCCATGCTGTGGATTAAATCAACTGAATCGTAAAACTACGAGTAAAATTCGATATTTAGTTTCTACAACGGAGTATTGGAGTTATCTGATGCGCAGAAGTTTGGTGATTGCCAATTGGAAGATGAACGGCTCGGTCGATTTCATTGACCAATGGACGAACGTCTTCACAACTTTTTCTCCCGTGAACACCGAATTAGCCGTGTGTCCGCCTTTTGTCTACATTCGCTATCTCCAGCAGAAGTTTTTGACAAGCGCACTGGATATCAATGTCGGCGCGCAGGACTGCTCCGTTCATGAATCTGGTGCTTTTACGGGGGAAGTGAGCGCAGGGATGCTGGCCGATGTTAAATGCCCCTGGGTCATTGTCGGACATTCGGAGAGAAGACAGTATCACGGAGAAACCAACGAAATCGTTGCGGCAAAAGCCAAGATTGCCATCGAGCACGGACTGCGTCCGATTGTCTGCGTCGGAGAGACGCTCGAAGAGCGTGAAAGCGGACGGACAAGCGACGTTGTGATCGGACAGCTCAATGCCGTTCTGGATGTTATCGGGCCGGAAGCTTTAGTTACCGGAGCGGTAGCTTACGAGCCTATTTGGGCCATCGGAACCGGCAAAACCGCCACGCCTCAGCAAGCTCAATTAGTTCACGCGGAACTGAGGGATAGTGTAGAATCTCGGGATTCTCAAGCTGCTTCCGCGCTCAGAATTATTTACGGCGGATCCGTCAAGCCGTCCAATGCGGCAGAGCTTTTTGCCTGCAATGACATTGACGGAGGCTTGGTCGGCGGAGCTTCTTTGAAAGCAGCGGATTTTTATGCCATTGCCCAGGCCGCCAGCGGAATAGGGCTGATTTAATAAACGGATACAATTTATTATGCATTTACTGATTACGGTTGCGGTTGTTCTGCAGGTGATTTCTGCAGTTGCAATCATTGTTTTAGTGCTGCTTCAGCACGGTAAAGGCGCCGACATGGGCGCAGCCTTCGGCGGCGGTGCTTCCGGCTCTCTTTTCGGAGCCACAGGAAGCGCCAACTTCCTTTCCCGTTCTACCGCAGTTGCTTCCACCATTTTCTTCTGCGCTACCTTAGCGCTGACATTCGGCGGTCAGGTTCGCAAGGCTCCTGCTGCAGGCGGTGTTCTGTCTACTGTTACGACTGAACAGAAGGCTCCGGCTCAGCCCGCATCCCCTGTTCCTGCGACTAATACTAGTGATTTCACTAATAAGCCTGCACAAAATCAAATTCCGAGGTAGAATGTCGTCTTTCGGTTCTGATGAAAACGGAAACGAAAGAAAAAGTTGAAAGAAGTGCCTTCGTGGTGAAATTGGTAGACACGCCATCTTGAGGGGGTGGTGACGAAAGTCGTATGAGTTCGAGTCTCATCGAAGGCACCAAAAAATTAAATTGCTAAGCCGTCGTGGTGAAATTGGTAGACACGCCATCTTGAGGGGGTGGTGACGAAAGTCGTGTGAGTTCGAGTCTCACCGACGGCACCAAGATTCAAAAGCCTGATAAACGTTGAGTTGTCAGGCTTTTTCCTTATCGGTTTCTTCTTGCCGATTTCCGGTCCGGTTGTGAAAAGCGCTCGGTCGGACGAGTGGTCAATTAGGCGATTCTCAGAGCGGTCTTCTCGCTTATTTCAAATCTGCAAGGATCTAAGTCATGGAAAAAGAACTGATGAAAACGCTGTCGGAGCATGGCCGACTCGGAATTGCGCAACAGTTTGATTATTCGAAATTTTTGCTCTATTCACTCATCACACAATCAACTGCGATTGAAGGTTCGACCGTCACGGAAGTTGAGAATCAACTTTTGTTTGATGAAGGCATTCCGCCGGAGAAACACAATCTATCCGAAGTGATGATGAATCTGGACTTGCTTAATGCTTATCAAATGAGCATTCAACTTGCTAACCAGCACAGAGATTATTCTTTTGAGATGCTGAGAGCATTAAGCACCGCGGTCTTAAAGAACACCGGAAGCCGCTATAACACCGCATTGGGAACTTTTGATTCTTCAAAAGGCGACTTTAGGAAGGTCAATGTCAGCGCCGGTTCTTCAGGCAAGTCATATATCATTTACACAAAAGTCGAAGACCGGCTGAAGAAGTGGTGTTCTGAGGTCAACGAGAAACGTAATGGACTGTTGAAATCCGGAGACATTTACGGCAAGTACCTTTTTACCTTTGAGTCTCACCTTGACTTACTAACAATTCATCCGTGGGTTGACGGCAACGGTCGGACTGCAAGGCTCGTGATGAATCAGCTGCAGTTTGAATTAGGTTTGATTCTCGCAAAGATACTCAAGGAAGACAAGGCCGAATACATTGACGCACTTATTAAGGCGAGAGAAGAACACGATACGAAGGTGTTTTCGTCATTCATGATGGCTTTGCACATAAGGAATTTGCAAGCCGAGATTACAGAGTTTAAGAAATCTCAGGAGGTTTCTGAGGATAAGACAACCTTCTCCCGATCGACTCGGGTTCCTGGCGCTTAAAATTGAAATACGCTATCGGCTGATTTGGATCGATGAAATTCCGCTGCCATTTTCAGATTTTCTTTATTGACGGATCCTTTTTTCAACATCGGAGTAGAAGTGAAAGCTAAAGCAAATGTTTTGGACGTTCTTCATTTGAAAGGCAGAACTGCATCAACGGAAGACAGTCGAACGATCCTTTCTGAAAAAGAGTTCAAAGAGTTTTTGCGTCAGTTGAAGGAAGGCGAAAATGATCCGAAGATTCTTTCAGCAAGACAAAAGCTAATGAACCTTAAGCCGGTTTGGCAAGATTGATTAACCTTGGGCTTAATGACAAGTTTTCCGTCCTCGAAGCTGTATTTGAGTGAATCGCCGGGTTTTGCATTCAATTTCTTAAGGAGCGCCTTAGGCAAAATCAGGACTAGAGCATCGCCGATTTGCCGTATTTCCAAAGTTGACATCTTTTCTTCCGCGTCTAAGACAAAGAACAGTTAGGCGGCTTAGACACCGCTTAAACATTATGAGCTTATCTCGATGAAATTGAGATTCCTAACAAACGTGATGGCTTCTGTCATCGAAGAAATTCTTGAGTAACGAAAATCTAGAGGCTCGGAGAGTCGACGGTAAGGGGCAAGCCTTTGCGGCTTGATCGGGGAGTGTCTCAAATTTTGTGTCTGCCCTAAATTCATAACTTAGGTTGCTCTTCGGAGGGGCGGTTCGCTTGTGGAACGTAGTGGAAC
>CEAX01051512.1_pt1 | contig 16584 bp, 11 predicted proteins | sample 554721 | NCBI WGS metagenome assembly CEAX01 (sample SAMEA3182098, study PRJEB8094) | gut metagenome | biome: human; feature: gut; material: Stool; isolation source: human stools | place: Canada | collected 2012-05-30 | reverse complement strand
TCTTGGGAGGGGGAGAGGGGGAGTTTGGAGGGGGGAAGACGACCGGATGGCGGCCTCCCCCTCCAATTTTCGCCTCCTATCCTCTATCTCACGTTCATGTGCATTGGGCGCTCGCCGTCGAGGAACTGGAAAACTTGATCCACGGCGATGCGGCTCATCTTTTCGAGGGCTTCTTCGGTGAACGCGCCGACATGCGGCGAAAGGAGCACATTCGGCAGGGCGGCGAAGGGCATGGATGAGGGCGGCTCCTGCGAAAAGGCGTCGAGTACGGCCCCGCTGATGTGGCGGGCGGTGAGGGCGTCATAGAGGGCGCTTTCATCAACGATGCCGCCCCGTGCCATGTTGACGAGCACGGAGGAGGGCTTCATGAGCCCGAGTTCGCGGGTACCGATAAGGTTTTCGGTCTGCGGGGTGAGGGGGCAGTGGATACAGACGAAATCCGATTCGCGGAGCAGCGTGTCGAGATCACGGCGCTCGATATTCCGTTCGGCGGCGAAGGCTTCCGGCCAGTAGGGGTCGAAACCAGTGACGCGGCCTCCGAAACCTTGGGCGATGGACGCCACGCAGCGTCCGATGGCCCCCATGCCCACAATGCCGAATGTGCGCCCCTGCACTTCGCGCCCGAGGATGGCGCCTTGTTCCCATTTGCCGCCGCGCATCCCGGCATCGCAGCGCGGGACTTGCCGGAGCAGGCCGAGCAGCAGGGCGAAGGTGTGCTCCGCGACCGCCACGTCGTTGGCCCCGGGCGTGTTGCAGACGGTGATGTCCCGGGCGACGGCGGCGGGTATGTCGATCATGTCGAGGCCCGCTCCGAGCTTGGCGACGCAGCGGAGGTTGGGCAGGGCGTCGAGCAGAGCGGCGTCGAGATGGAGATCGTTCCCGGAAATCACGATGTCCGCGCTCTGGAGGCGGCCCATGAAGGCGGGATCGTCCACAGCGCCGCCCCGGCAGTCCAGAACCTCCACATCCGGGCGGGCGGTCAGACGGTCGAGCTGTTCGTCGGAAAAGGCCGCGAAGGGGCGGGCTTCTAGGCAAATGGTATGCTTCTTCATCGGGCGTTCCTTTTTCCCGTTTATGGAAGACGTTGGGGAAAAGGGCTTCTCGCGCGCTCCCTGAGCCGGGGCGCGGGAGAAGCCCCCGGCGGCCATAGGGGGAAGCAGGCCGCCGGGTTGGGGTGTGGGAGGGCACAGGTTCGGTTTGAAAATGTTCTTGGATGCTACGTTGCGGACGGGGTTAAGCCCTGTCCGTGGGGCTTTTCCTGTCCACACATCGGAAGAGCTCCCTCCGCGCAGCCTCCCCACCAATCGAACGTCTTGGGAAGGGTGGGGCGGTCGGGGGGAGGGATAACCTGTGCGGGTGTTCCCCGCTCTTCTGAAGGGTTTCCCTTCCCCGGCACGTCGCGTCTCCCCATCATCCGTCACACAAACGTGCTCAACGGCAGCCGGAAGAGATCCACGGCGTTGCTCTGGAAAACCTTGCGGCGATCCCCCGGAGCCAGATCGAGGGTGTCCACGGCGGCGATGGAGTCGCGGATGAGGCGCAGGCCTTTCTGGTTGCAGAAGGGGAGATCAGTGGCGAAGACGAGCTTGCCGATGCCCGCGAAATCCATGCCGCAACGGAGCCCGGCGGGATAGCCGTTGTTGGCGGTGTCGTAGTACATGCGGCGGAAGTATTCGAGCGGCTTGTGGGGGAAGAGGATGTCCTTGTGCCCCATGCGCATCTCGTTGAAGTCGTCGTTCCACTCCATGCGCCCGGCAAGATAGGGGATGACGCCGCCGCAGTGGTGGGTGACGATCTTGAGGTTGGGGAAGCGTTCCATGACCCCGCCGTAGACCAGCCGGAACATCGCCATTGAGGAGGCCACGGGCCAGCCGAGCTTCGTCCACGCCCGGTAGCGCGAATTTTCCTCGCCGGGATAGTCGGGCAGGGCGGGCGAGCGCTTGGGATGGATAAGGATGGGCAGGTTGTAACGTTCCATCTTTTCGTAAATGGGGTATAGGGCCTCGGCGTCGAGCGGCATCCCGTTTACGTCGCTGTACATCTGGATGCCCCGCAGGCGGAGATCGCGGATGGCGCGGTCGATTTCCTTAAGGCTGGCGTCGAGATCGTTGAGCGGCAGGGCGGCGATGGCGGCGGCGAAGCGGTCGGGGTACTTTTCGACCAGTTCCGCCATTTCATCGTTGGCGAAGCGGCACAGATCCACGGCGACTTCGGGCGAGGCGACGGATTCCACCGTGGGGGCCGCCAGCGTAAGCACCTGCATGTAGCCTTCCACGCTGTCCATGAGCCGGAAACGGGCGTCGAGGTCGAGCAGTGTGGGGACCGTTTCGGCGTACCGGGACAGGTTGGAACTCATGTCGCGGTTGGGCACCTTTTGTTCGAGGACGGCCTGATACTTCTTGGGCAGGATGTGGTTGAAGGCGTCGATATACAACATGGACGGCTCCTTACATGTAGGGGTTGCTGCTGGCGTTGTAGAGCGTGTTCAGCGGGAAGCGCAGCGTGATGGCCCCGGACGGGCATTCCTGGCGGCAGGAACCGCACATCCAGCATTCTTCGGGATAGCGGATTTCCGCCTTTTTCTCGTCCTTGTTGTAGTAGATGACGTCCAGAGGGCAGGAGCGGTCGCATCTTCCGCAGCCTGTGCAGGTCTTCGTGTCGATCATGGCGGGCATGGATGGCCTCCGGAAAAGGGCTCCGTCGCCGGAGCGTTTGGCCCCGATGGGGGCATTCCCGCTTGCTGCGGGGAGTGTGCGAAACCGTAACGTTGGTCGCGGCGCGGGATGGCGTTCAGCGATTCCGTCTGTTCAGATATGCTGGTTGTTACGCATACGGGTTGTCGGTGCGGCGGAGTTCGAGCTTGAGCCTGCCGTCGGATTCGGCGGAAATGACCACCTGTCCGAGGAAGCGTTCGTCATCCTGCTCAGGGAAGTCCTCGCGGAAATGGCAGTTCCCGAACCGGCTTTCCTGCCGGTACAAGGCCGCGTCCACGGTGCAGCGTCCGATGGTGAGCAGGTTGTGGACTTCGTGGAGCCTGAGGAGATCGTGGAGATCCTTCGCGCCGACGAGCCCGCTGGCGGCCTGCACCTGTTCGAGCTTTTCCTTGGCGCGGAGCAGCTTCTTTTCGGTGCGGCAGGGGCCCGCGCCTTCGGTGAGGATGCGCTGGAGGGTCATTTCGAATTCCTTCCAGCCGATGGAGCGTTCGGGATCGAGGGGCGCGTAGACGCGCTCGTGGATACGCTGGATCTGGGCTTCGTCCGGTTCGGGGGCGGAGGCGAGGGAGGCGCAGTAGTGCGCGGCCATGCGTCCGGCATGGATGCCGCTGGTGACGGCCATGTGCAGACTGCGGCACTGGTCGGCGCCGTTGCCGCCCGCGTAGAGGCCGGGCACGTTGGTGCCGCAGTCCTTGTTGATCTTGACGCCGCTGCCGCAGACTTCGTTGGGTCCGCCCTGCATACCTTCGGAGGTGTCCACCTTCATAGGGGTGGTGGTAAGGTCGATGCCGAGCTGTTCGAAGTAGTCCTTGAACGAATCCTTGTCGCAGGAAAGGGTGGCGATGAGATGCTTCTGGGCTTCGGGAGCGATGCCCCGGCAGTCCATGTACACGGGGCCGCGGCCTTCGCGCATTTCGTTGAGCACGCCCTGCACCATCTTGTAGCGGGGGCCCTTCATGCCGAGGGGGTGGTAACGGTCCATGAAGGCTTCACCCTTGGCGTTGATGAGCACGGCCCCCATGCCGGAGAGGGCGTTGAGCCCGGCGGCGTTGAAGCTGCGGGGCACCACGGTCATGCGCAGGAATTCGATGTTGGCGAGTTCCGCGCCCGCGCGCAGGCTCATGGCTTCGCCGTCGCCGGTGTCGGCGGGGCACATCCATGTGTTGAAGCTCATGCCGGAAGGGTTGCTGTAGAGGCGGTTGGTGCCGCCCGTGGAGATAATGACCGCCCCGGCGCGGATGATATGGAAATCGCCCGTGCGGATATCGAAGCCCGCCGCGCCGCAGACGGTACCGCCGTTGGTGAGCAGATCGGCGGTGACCACGCGGTCGAGCACGGCGCACCCGGCCTTGCGGGCGGCCTTGGCGAGGAGAGGCTTCATCCTCTTGCCGTTGAAGTTGATCCACCACGGGCCGGGCTGCCCGTAGGACTTGGTGCGGTAATAGGTGCCGTCGGGCTGGCGGAGGGTGCAGTTGATTTCTTCGAAACGCTTGAGCGCGTGGGGGAGTTCCTGACAGTACACGGAATCCACGACGTCGATGTTGGTCACGCCCCGGGCGCTTTTGCCGGTGAATTCGAGGTAGGCTTCGCGGGTGTCCCATTCCGCGCCGGTGTTCATATAGGCGAGGAAATGGTCGATGCCGCCCGCGATGTGTCCGCTGCGCTCAATGACGGCCTTGTCCATGACGATGACGGATCGGCCCTGCTCCCGGGCGGTGAGGGCCGCGTTGAGGCCGCACACGCCGCCGCCGATGATCAATATGTCCGCCTGATGACGATGGGTTTGCATCGCAATGGCTCCTTGTTTCTAGAGGTTGTTCAGGAAGGCGCGGATACGGCGCGCGCCCTCGGCGCAGTTTTCCGTGCTGGTGGCGTAGGAAATGCGGATATGGCCTTCGCCGGACGGGCCGAAGTCGTCGCCGGGCACGCAGGCCACAAGCTGCTCCTCAAGGAGGCGCTTGCAGAACGTCACCGAGTCGAGGCCTGTGTCGCGGTGGTCGATGAACAGGTAGAACGCGCCTTCTGGGGTGTTGAAACGGATGTTCGGCGCGCCGGTCAGCCCTTCGATGAGGACCTTGCGGCGTTCCTCAAAGGCTCTGCGCATGGTTTCCACGCATTCCTGCGGGCCGTTGAGGGCTTCGGCCCCGCCGTATTGGGCGAAGGAGGTCACGCTGAGCATGTAGTTCTGCTGGAGGCGGGCCAGGCGCTCGATGAGTTCCGGCGCGCCAGCCACGTAGCCGAGCCGCCAGCCGGTCATGGAATAGGTTTTGGATAGCGAGCCGACGAGGAGGGTGCGTTCGCGCATGTCGGGCTCGGCGGCCAGCGAACGGTGCCTGGCGTCGCCGTAGAGAAGGCGGTCATAGGCTTCGTCGCTGATGGCGAGCAGATCGTGCTTCTTCACGAAGTCGGCGGCGTCGCGCATTTCTTCTGCGGAGAAGACCTTGCCCGTGGGGTTGTTGGGGTTGTTGAAGATCATGAGCTTGGTCCGGTCGCTGACGGGCGCGCCGTCCCAGTCGTAGTCGGGTTCCTTGAGCACGTAGGGCACGGGTACGGCATGGAGCATGGGGATGCTCGAATAGTAGAGGAGGAAGCCCGGCGAGGGCACCAGCACCTCGTCGCCGGGATCGAGCAGGGCATGAGTGCAGAGCATGAGGGCTTCCTGCGCCCCGGCGGTGATCATGATTTCGGTCTTGGGATCGTAGTCCAGCCCGTTCTGGCGCTTGAGGTAGGCGGCCACGGCCTCGCGCATGGGCAGGATGCCCCGGTTGTGCGTATAGTGGACGAATCCCTTGGCCAGCGCGTCGTTGGCGGCGGCCTTGATGTGCTCGGGCGTGTCAAAGTCCGGGCGGCCAATGCTGAACACGAGCACTTCCTTTCCCTCACGGCGTAGGGCGTCCGCGGTCTGGGTGACGGAGCTGATGGAAGCGGACTTGAGGCTGTTGGCGATGCGTGAAAATCTTTGCGTGTCCATAAGGGTTCCTTTGCTGTTCCGGGCGGCCCCGGCGGGGCGTGCCGTTTTTAGGGAACGGCTTCCCGTTGCCGGGGGAGCCGTGCTCCGCAGGGGAGGCTCCTCCGGGGCCGCTTATGCCCGGAATGGGGTTGCGTGGTTGAAGCCGGGGCCCTGCGGAGGCCGCATTCCCGCAGGGAGTCCCCGGCGGCTAGGCTTCGGATTCGGCGGGCGAGTTGCCGGCATCCTTGTTGATCTTCCAGATGGCGAACCCGGTGAAGCCGTAGGTGAGGGAGAAGATGGGGACGATCCAGTTGACGAAGGCATAGGGGATGTACTGCATGGCGTCGATCTTGAGGACGCCGACGATGAAGAAGGCGGCCATGGAGTACGGCACCAGCGCGATGCCGAGGGTGACGGCGTCTTCAAGCGTCCGCGAGAGGACCCGCGACTGGATGCCCATGTCGCGGAACTTCTTTTCAAAGGCGCGGGCCGGGACGATGATGGAGAGCATGCCGTTGCCCGTGCCGATGGTCATGAGGTAGCAGGAAACCAGCGTGGCGAGGATGAGCCCGCCGGGGGAGGTCACGGAGCGGGTCATGCGGTCCACGACCACGCCGAGCGCTCCGGTACCTTCGAGGATGCCGCCGAGCGTCATGGCGATGAGCAGCAGGAAGACCACGAAGGACATGCTGGTCAGGCCGCCCCGGGAGAGGATCTTGTCCACGAGCGGGTGCCCGGTCTGGGAAACGTAGCCGTCGGTGGCGGCCTTGAACATGCCCTTTACGGTCATGCCGTCCTGAATGACGAAGGCGCAGACCACACCGACGAGGATGGCGATGACGAGCGTGGGCAGCGGCGGGATGCCCCGGATGGCGAGGGCCACCAGCACGATGGGCGGCAGGGCGAGGAGGAACGAGCGGTTGAAGTTGGCTGAGAGGGCGTCGGTGATCGGAGTCAGGTCGGGCATGGCCCCGCCGCTGTAGTTGAGCCCGAGGTACCAGTAGAGGCCGAGGGCCACGAGGGTGGCGGGCACGGTGGTGTAGAGCATGGAGCCGATGTGCGAGAAAATGTTGGTCCCGGTGATGCCCGAGGCGAGGTTGGTGGTGTCGGAAACCGGAGACATCTTGTCGCCGAAGTACGCGCCGGACACGATGGCCCCGGCGGTGAGCCCGGTGGGGAAGCCGAGGGCCTCGCCCACGCCGAGCAGGGCCAGGCCCGCCGTGCCGATGGTCCCGAAGGAGGTGCCGGTCATGAGCGAGAAGACCGCGCAGATAAGCACCGTGCTGACGAGGAACATGGAGGGCGAGAGGAGCTTCAGGCCCCAGTAGAGGAACAGGGGGATGACACCGGCCTGAATCCAGACCCCGATGAGCGTGCCCACGAGGAAGAGGATACAGGTGACGATGATGATGCGGTGCACGCCGTTGACGATACAGGCTTCAACCTCTTTCCAGGTGAACCCCGCCATGATGCTGAGGAGCGAGGCCGTGATGGTGGCGAGCATCAGCGGCACGAGGAACCCCACGCGCAGGACGAGCCCGCCGAGAAGGATGACCAGAATGGGAAGGAAGATAATCGCCAGAGCCATACCGAAGCTTACGGTCTTCTTGTCGTTCATGCCGGCTTTCCTCATGCGGATGGGCGAATGGACGAGAGCCCATTGACGGAGAACTGCGGGGGAAGTCCCCGGAGGCTGTTTTCCAGGTTGCCGATGGCCTGACGGATCAGGCGTGCGAACGCCGCGCGGGTGACGCCCGCGAGGTGGGGAGAGAACAGCACCCGGCGGCGCGCTTCCGGAGAAAGCCGGAGCAGGGGATTGCCGGGCGAAGGGATTTCACTTTCAAAGTTATCGATGGCCGCGCCTCGGATGACGCCGCGTTCGAGGGCGGCGGCAAGGGCCGTTTCGTCCACGATGCCGCCGCGCGCCGCGTTGACGAGGATCGCGCCGGGCTTCATGGAAGCGAGCCGCGCCGCGTCCACAAGGCCGCGCGTGGCGTCCATGAGCGGGCAGTGCAGGGTGACGATGTCGCTGACGGCGAACAGTTCGTCGAGATTGACGCGCCGGATGCCGTGCTCCTGCGCGAAATCCTCGGGCCAGAAGACGTCGGAGGCCACGACCGTTGCCCCGAAGGCCGCAAGGCGGGGGGCCAGCGCCCGGCCGATGCCGCCGAGCCCGACGATGCCCACGGTGGCGCCGAACAGTTCGCAGGCGCCCCGGCCGAGGATGCGTTCCCGTGCCTGCGCATAGGCGCCGGACTTGATGGCCTCGTCCGCGTAGGCCAGCTCGCGCTGGAGGCAGATCACCGCGCCGATGACGTGCTCTGCCACGGTGATCGCGTTTTGTGCCGGTGAGTTGCACACGATGAGGCCGAGTTTCGCCGCCGCCGCGTGGTCCACGCTGTCGAATCCGGCCCCTGCGGTCTGGATGATGCGCACGGAGCCGAGCCGGGCCAGCAGATCGGCGTCGAGGCGGGGGTGCGAAGGCGGCATGAAGAGGCCCTCAGTGCCCGCAGCGGCCTCCGCGATGGCGTCTGGCCTGTAGTCGGCAAGAAAAGCAAGTCCGCCGGGAATCTCCACGCCGCTTTCCTCGAAACGCGACTTGGGGAGCAGACTGAGCATATGAGTCATTGTATCCTCCCTGGAGCGGAATTTCCTTGAAACGGTGCCGTTTCAAAGACGTCATTCCGTGGGAAACGGTTTCCCCGGAATCCATGTGGCATTGCGGCGCGCCGGACCCGCGTCCGGCGTGAGGGCCTCTTGTTGCAGAAGGTCCTTACGATGCCGGATGGCGCAACATTCCTCTTCTCCATGAACTGATGCGGGCATGGAGATACGGATTGGTAAAGGCTTTGGGGAGAGGCGATACAGGATAGCAGCAAAAGGCTTCCTGTTTCCAGCATATCGCTATTCCGTTCATGCAAGTGAAGAACGCATACAGATATGCATATATGTGTTTTTCAATATATCCGTTTCGTTTCATACTATGGACAGTGCGATACGAAGGCACACCCATACGGAAGAGCAACGGAAGCCTGATGACGCGTTACTGGGCCATTGAGAGACACATGTGTTTCTTTTTGTATTTGATATAACAAGTTCCGTGCCATGTATAAAAACTGTTTTATTTTTGGTAATTACAAGAAAAGACTTTTGGGATGTGACAATATTCGGAAAATAAGCCTATAATCCGGCGCAGAAATCGGACTATAGGCCGATAGGGAGGATTATATGCCGGATGCGTATCAGGATGGTGTTTTTTTTCACAAATCCACACGGATTCTGGCCATGCCGGACGTCAGGGAATCGCTCATCGCGTTCTACAAGCTCCTGAAAGAGACGTTCCCGCTGGAAGGGATGGTCATGCACCATTTTCTGCCTTCCTCGCAGTCCCTGCTGGAACTCCATTTCATCCACGACGGCGGCATCCACTTCCTCGGGCGGTTCATTCCGTTTTCCCGCGAGCAGACCATGTTTCTTAGGGCCTTTTCGCTGACCGGGGGCGTCAATGCCATCCCCAACAGCCAGGAAGTCCGGACCGCCGAGAGCGTGAACAACGACTTGCGGGAGTTCATCGAAAACAGGCCGAGAGCGCATCTGGTTTGCTGCCTCAAGGGGGCGGGTGCGCCGCTCGGGCTGCTGCGGCTCATTGGGACGGAGGTGGGGTGTTTCACGGAGGAGCATGAGCGGAGGCTGGGCCTGCTGGCGATTCCCTTGAGCTTCGCGCTGGTCAAGGTGCTCCGTGAGGAGGAGGTGCAGCGGTTCTTCTCCGCGCACGGCTACGATACGCCCTCGCAGTCGCCGCACGAGGACGACGCGCCCGCCGAGCTCATAGGCACTTCGGGCGGGCTCAGGAACGTCATGGAAACGGTGCGCAAGCTGTCGGGGACCGATGCGCCGGTGCTGATCCTCGGGGAAACCGGCACGGGCAAGGAGCTTGTCGCCAACGCGATCCAAGCCAGATCGCAGCGCGTGGGCAAGCCCTTCATCAAGGTCAATTGCGGGGCCATCCCTGAGACGCTCATGGACAGCACGTTGTTCGGGCACGAGAAAGGGGCCTTCACCGGGGCGCATTGCGCTGTGGGGGGCAAATTTGAGCTGGCCAACGGCGGCACGCTGTTTCTCGACGAGCTCGGGGAGCTTTCCCTTCAGGCGCAGGTGCGGCTCCTGCGGACCCTTCAGAACCATGTGGTCGAGCGTGTGGGCAGCACGACTTCCATTCCGGTGGATGTTCGGATCATAGCGGCAACGAACCGAGATCTGCACAAGATGCTGCGCGAGGGCACGTTCCGCGAGGATCTCTATCACCGCTTGAATGTGTTTACCATTTCCGTCCCCCCGCTGCGTGAGCGGCTGCAGGATCTGCTCCCGCTGGCCCGGCACTTTATCGACAAGGCCACGCGCCGCCTGGGATTGCCCCCTATTTCCGGCATCGAACCGGATTCGGCGGAACGGCTCCTCCAATATGACTGGCCCGGCAACGTCCGGGAACTGGAAAACCTCGTGGAGCGGGCGGTGATTCTGGATTACAACAGCAAGCTCAAGCTCGATCGCTATCTCCAGCCCGTTCTGGAACGTGCCGTTCCCGGGCGTTCCGCGCCGGAGCATGGCGAGGCGCTTGAGGGGCGGGTGCGGGAACTGGTGCGGCGCTGTTTTGCGGAGTGGATGGAAAAGGGGATGCTGCCGGAAGCGGAGTGCCCCGTTCCGTCTCGTTCGGTCCGGGAGCACAGGCCGGACAACGCCGCCGGACGTGGTGAGGCGCGCCTATCCGAGAAGACGGGAGCGGCGTCTGTGGGGGCGGCATCAGGCTTTTCGGAATTCCGGAGCGAAGCAGCGCTTCGTTCACTGGATGACGTGGTACGCGAACATATCGAGGCCGCCCTAGACCGTACGGGCGGGAAGATCCACGGCCCGGGAGGCGCGGGTGAACTACTCGGGGTGCATCCGGATACGTTGCGCAAGAAGATGAAGAAAATGGGCATCGTCAGGCCGTCGGGCCGACGTGAGGGCAGATAAGTTTCAGGAAGGATATAGAGGCAGCTGGGAAGGAGGCGTTTTTTCAGCAACGTTCTCCTCTCCAACTGCCGGCGTAGTTCGCGTCTGCCTCGCCCTTTCCAAAGGCTTTTGTGTTCATTGTTATCTTTTGGAATATGGCACTCGCAAAATGGAAATGCTCTAAGTGGGATTCCGCTCAGTTTTCCTCGGAATAAGGCCACGTTTGCGTAACTTGCTGGTACTCCCTTCTTTTGCCTTCAATCCGAAGGGACTCCCCGCACGACCCGCTCCCTCCGTCCGGGGGTGCAAGGGGAATCATTCCCCTGCCGGGGGAGTCTGAGGGGACGATGAGCCCCCTCAGCTTTTCTCCTTTACAGCAGTCCAAGCGGTACGGCGATAGCGAACATGACGAGGGTCATGACCACGACCCAGACCACGGAAATGAGGCATCCGGGCTTGAACATGTCGTACATCCGGTAATATCCGGCGGGGTAGGTCACCAGAGGGACCGCATCAAGCGGCAGCAGGAATGCCGCCGACACGCTGAAGCCCATCGGTATGGCAAGGACGGCGGGGTTGACGCCCATGGTCCCGGCAAGGGCCGCCAGCGCGGGGAGGAGTACGGCGACGATGGCGGTGTTCACCGGGATGAGCAGGTGGATAACCACGGTAAACAGGGAAATCACCGCTATAACACCTGCAAGCGGCATACCTGCGACGCCGCCGAGACAGGCATGGGCGATCCACGCCGCGCCGCCCGTTTCCCAGATAGCCATGCCGAGGGCGTTGGACGCGCCGATCAGCATGAGGCTGTCCCATCCGATCCGGCCCTTGTCCTGTTCCCATGTGAGCAGTTCGACGGCCGGGAGCGAGAAGATCGCGCAGCCGATGACCGCCGCCACGGGCAGCGGGATGCCGTGCAGCTTTTCCGTGCTCCAGAGGATGAAGTTCACGGCCAGCACGGCGATGAACACGCTTTCCCTCCGCCCAAGCCCGCCGAGTCCGGCGTATTCCCGCTCGACGAGCTCCATGCCCGCGAGTCGCCCGATTTCCGGGGGGAAGGCCCGGATGACGAACCACCACGCCAGCGGCGTGAGCACGAGGACCATGGGCATCCCGATAGCCGTCCACTCGAAGAACCCGATGTGTACGTCTGCGGTGCTCTGGAGGAGGCTTATGGTCAGCATGTTCATGGCGCTTCCCGCCGGGGTGCCGACGCCGCCGATGAGGCAGGCGATGGGCAGCCCGAGCATAACCGCCTTGCCGAAATTGCTGGTTCCCTTCACACAGCCGTTTTTTTCGAGCAGCAGGACAGCCACGGGCAGCATCATGGCGACGACGGGTATGTCCGCGAGGATGGTGGAGAGCAGCGCGCAGACCATCATCAGGAGCAGCAGGAGGCGCACCGGGGAACCCTTGGATCGCAGGCTCGTCCACAGGACGATGCGGCGGCTCAGGCCGGAGTTCTGGAAGGCGATGGCGATGCAGAACATGGCGAACACGAAGAAGATCGTCGGCGTGGCGAACAGTTGCATCATCTTGGGCAGAGGCAGGATGCCCGCCACGGCGGGCAGTACGGCGAACAGCACGGAGGCGACGGCGACGGGCAGTATCTCGAATACCCATATCAGTACGGCGGCGAACATCATGGCGATGGCCCGCTTGCCGTTGGGTGACAGCCCGTCGGGGCATGGAAGGGAAACCAGCAGAAAATATCCCAGAAGGATGGCGAGGCCGATGCAGCCCTTGCGCAGGGAAGTGGTCATGTTGGCGTCCTCGTGGCAGATCTGCGGACATTTGTGAAAACAATAACGCAGTCTGCGCGTTGATGGCAAGATGGTGTAAAAATGAACCACTCAATAAATGCGAACCGATGCAGCCGCCTGTCCCGCGCGGCGGGGGCAGGCCCAGGGGCTCCGCCCTTGGGAACCCCGGCAGAGGCGCTGCCTCTACACTCCGCAAGGCGCGAGCCGCCCCTTGACCCAGCGGTTTGCCGCCGAAGAAAACGCTTGGAGGGATAGTGAAGGATGGGGGGTATTCTCGGTGGCGCAAAGGAAGGTCTTTTTCCACTTTACATCGGAACGGACTCCCTGCGCGCCGCCTCCCCACCAGTCGAAAGTCTTGGGAAGGTGGGAGGAAAGCCCTTCTTCAGAAGGGTTTCCTCCCTCCTCCCCCGGCACGTCGCGTCTCCCCTTATCAGGCTGTCCAGCGCTGGCGCCATTCGGGGATGATTCTCCCCTGTTCCTTGCGGAGCGTCAGGAACTTGTCGGACAGCAGCGGATTGGTGAAGGTAAAGTCGGAACGCTGATGCATACCGCGTGATTCCTTGCGTTCGAGCGCGCCGTGCATGACGATCTCGCCGTTGTCGATGAGATCCAGCGTCTCGATGGCGCGCAGGAGGGTGTGGGCGTCGGATGCCGCTATTTCGGCTTCGGCGTTGCGCCGCAGATCCGCGAGGTACTTCAGCCCGGCGTTGAGCAGGGTCGCGGAACGCACGCGGTGCGGCCCGGCGGCGGCGTAGTCGGCCATGATCTGCTGGAGGGCGAGGTTCGCTTCCTTCCAGTGCGCCCCGGAAGGCCGTTCCATGAACCGGCTGTAATAGGCCATGCGCTCCTGCGCCCACGGCGTGTTTTCGATGTCGGCGAGGGGGCCGTCCCCGAGATGGGCGGCGGCGTGCTCCCCGGCGATCCAGCCGTAGACGGCGGCCCCGGCGATGTCGGCGCGGAAGTTGCCCACCATGTCGCCGGTGGCGTACAAGCCGGGTACGGAGGTCTGCCCGTCGATGTCGATTTCCAGCCCGCGCCCGATGAGGTGCGGCTCGTACTGCATGAACTCCACGGCGTGCTTCGAGGGATCGATGCCCTTTTCATCCATGTAGTTGAGCAGCCCGGTGAGCCCCTCGCTCGCCATGCCCTCGCGCATGAAGGCCATGTCTTCGGGGCCCGTGCCCGTACAGTCGATGTAGGCGGGGCCGGTGCCGTTCATGAGCACGTCGGTATAGGCGGAGTTCCACACGTCGCAGGTGATGTCCCCGACCTCGCGGGTGGCCTTGTCCACGAAGGGGCCGAGCAGCTTGCCGTCGGGATAGCGGTACACGCCGATCCATGTGGACTTCCCGGCGCGGGCGAAGAACTTGGGCCCGGCATGGCGGTTGGGCAGCTCCATGTTCACGAGCTTCGCGCCGATGCGCCAGCCCTGCGCCTGCGCCGCACCCGCACAGGCGGGGCAGAAGGCGGTGTTGAAGGGCCAGCCCGGGGATCCGGCGGCGGGGTACAGGCGGTTGGCGGTGCCTGTGGCGAGGATGACCTTGCGCGCCTTGACGAACGTGAACGAGGGGGGTTCCCCGGACACATCCAGCGTGAGCACGCCGGTAATGCCTTGTTCGTCGCGCATGAGATCCACGGCGGGATGGTGGTTCACGATGGTTACGCCGACCGTTTTGGCCTGCCGGGTGAGGGCTTCCTTCTGGTTGTGCCCGTCGTACTTGAGCCAGATGCGGGGGCGGTCCGGGTAGGCGTGGCCCATGAACACGTAGTCGTCCGCGAACGGCTTCATGTTGATGCCCCACTCGTGCCACTTGTCCACGATGGAGATGCTCCTCTCAAGAAAGCGCAGGGAAAGCAGAGGGTCATGGCACAGCCCGACAAGGCTGTCGAGCAGTTCGCGCAGGATGGGCCGGATGTCGCCGCCGTGGTGCTTCGGGTAATAACAGGCGAAATGATCGTTGCCGGTCGCGCCCGAGCCGCTGCGTTTGGTATTGGCCTTTTCGAGGACCATGACCCTGGCGCCGCCTTCCGCCGCCGCAATGGCCGCGCACAGCCCGCCGATGCCTCCGCCCACGACCGCGATGTCCGTTTCGAGCGTCTTGGATACGGGAATCATAAGCACCTCCTAGCTGTGCAGGGTGTCTGCGTCCACATGGAGCAGCATGTAGTTCAGGGGAAGGCGGAGCGAAACGGCCTTGGCTGGGCAGTCGAGCACACAGGCGTTGCAGTGCCAGCACTCTTCGCCGTAGGCAACTTCCGGGGTTGTCTTCGGCTGCTTCTGGCGGAAGACCTGCAAGGGGCAAATGCTGGCGCACAACCCGCAACCTGTACATTTTTCAGGATCAATGCGTGGAGGCATGTTCAAGACTCCTTGGTTGAGAGGAATGGAAATTCTCTATGCCTCGCTTTGAGCAGGTTCCGTGCCATTGCATTGTTCTTAAAATAACAATATGTTTTGACCGCATAGTTTCAAAAAACAGTGTCTATTACATAGAATACGATGTGATTTACACAGTATAAAAAGTCCGAACGGAGCCGCCCATGCCTTCCTATCCTTCCGATCCTTTTTTCGAATCCGGCGCGATGGCGTGCCTCATTTTTTACAGAACAAACGGGCTCCACGGATCAATAACCTGCCTTCACAATATGATACGTCCGTATCTTCCGGTCGTGCGCATCAACGCCATTCTCATTTCCAGGGATTTTACCCGCGTGATCCAGATGTTCGACACCAAACTGGACAGCCGCCGGACCACGCGCATTTCGAACCCCGAACGGGGTGCGCCTTTCGTTGAAAGTGAAAAAATCAACCAGCCTGTCCTCATCAACAATTTGGACGGCTACAAGGTTCAAGCTCCGTTCAAAGATCCTGATCTGGCCGATGTGCCTTTTTTGATCCACAGCGCAATGATCCGGCTTCCGCTGTTCGAGAACGGCGAATACTATTTCTGCCTGAACTTCTGGTCCGACGACTACGACGCCTTCACATGGACGCATGTGGAGCAGCTCCAGCGGCTTGTGCGGCCCCTCGCCGGGGAGCTTCGGGAACGCCTGTCGTTCACGGAGGAAAAGGCGTTGCCCTACACCCCGGCGGGATCGGGATTCGAGCGCTTGTCCCTGTGCCCTGAGCTGGCCGAGGTCCGGCAGCGCATCGAGCTGGCGGCCCCGACGCGGACGACGGTGCTTATCCTTGGGGAAACGGGTTCGGGTAAGGAGTCCGTGGCCGACGCCATCCATGAGCGGTCGGATCGGCGCAACGGCCCGTTCCTTAAGGTGAACTGCGGGGCGATCACCCCAAGCCTTTTGAGCAGCGAACTGTTCGGGCACGAGAAGGGCGCATTCACTGGCGCGCACACGACGAGGAGGGGGTACTTCGAGCAGGCCAACGGCGGGACGCTGTTTCTCGACGAAATCGGGGAGATGCCCCAGGAGGCGCAGGTGCACCTGCTGCGCGTGCTGGAGAGCCGGTATGTAACCCGCGTAGGCGATCACCGGCCTATTCCGGTGGATGTCCGGGTGATCGCGGCGACGCAGACCGATCTCATGAAGAAGGTACGGGAAGGGACGTTCCGCAAGGACTTGTGGTTCCGTCTGGCAGTACTGACCATTGTCATCCCGCCGCTGCGGGATCGGAAAGCGGACATCCCGGCGCTTGTGAGGCATTTCCTGCGGACCAAGGCGGCGCAGTTCGAGATGGAGGTGCCGGACGTGCCCGCCCCCGAGCTGGAGCGGCTGTACAGCCATGACTGGCCGGGGAACGTGCGGGAGCTGGAATTCGTCATTGAGCGTTCGCTGCTTCTCAGCCGAAGCAAGGCGGTGGGGACGCCGCTGAAATTCGAGTTCGCCCCCGAGGTCGAGGGCGGTGCGGCATCACCTGAGGGCGGCTGGCCTTCGCTGGCTGAGCTGGAACAGCGGTATATCCGGCGTGTCCTTGAGAAGACCGGCAATAAGCTCATGGGGCCGGGAAGCGCTACGGAGCTTCTCGGCGTCCACTACACGACCCTGCGCGCCCACATGCTCAAGATGGGCTTGCCCCTGCCGCGCCGGAAAGAAGGGAGATGAGGGAGCGGGAATGGGCACGCTTTCAAGTTTGCCTTTTGATGAACATGTTAAAATAGTGTACTATCCTTGCGAAGAAACGCGAATTGATCAGGATAATACC
>CEAX01006702.1_pt1 | contig 16587 bp, 18 predicted proteins | sample 554721 | NCBI WGS metagenome assembly CEAX01 (sample SAMEA3182098, study PRJEB8094) | gut metagenome | biome: human; feature: gut; material: Stool; isolation source: human stools | place: Canada | collected 2012-05-30 | reverse complement strand
CCCGCCTGCGGATTTTTGCCTTGTCTTAGACAAAATTATTCTCGAAAATCCGCACACATTTCTTGTGAAGACAGGTTCTCAAAAATCACAACCGATTTTTCGCAGAGCCACAGAGGGGCTGTATTCATTTACTGAATACAGCCATTTCTTTAACCCTATCCAGTGTCTGGGGGATTAGTATAAAATCAGCGATTGAATATACAAGAGTACTTTGGATTTTCTGTAATTATCTTCTTTTTCTCCTTCGGAAAAGAATGTATAGCCATTTCCAAAAAAATTGGCTCACATACAATTACTTTATGGCCTGCAAGATCTATAGATTTCAACAGTGATGAAGTAAAATGTTCATTGCTATTTTCATTCTTTCGGCTCTCATTATTCTGTTCTTCCCATTTTTGAATTTTTCCATTCTTCCACTGCTCAAATTTTTTATATTGCTCAAACGCTGAATCAAAAAAGCCCATTGCAGCTTCATGATCTCCGATATTATTTGCGATCCTTACGCATGCCATATCTATGAAACATAAGTCGCTATGAAATCCGTAGCACTTGGTACCCACTATTTTCTCAAACAACTGTCGTGTCAATAAAAAAAGCACCAGTCCTTCCTGACTGTTCATCAATTCAGCATTACACACTATCGCTTCATTCAGCGATTTTTGAAATGCGTGAAGCAGCCCTAACACTGCGTCCCCACGATATTGTTCAGCTCTTTTATCATCATTTATGCTGCCGATACTTCCCAGGTTTCCCAGCAGAACTTGCCTGCACAATTCAAGGTCGGGCTGTTTCGATGCTTTCTTTTCGGCTTTTTCATGTTCACCAAGCATGGAATATATAGATAATAACGGAATGATGCACGATTGGTCATGAGCCAATAATTCCTCATACAGTTTAGCGGCTTCCTCCAAAAAGATATTGGGAACGTCGCACTTATTCTTTGAGCCTTGCATATTTAAGGCACAAGCCAGCTTTGTTTTAAAATCCACTCTGTCCGGAAATTCATCCAGTCCTCTTCGCATCAGAGCAATACACTCCGTCATATCATCGTTATTGTTTATCAGCCGCTGAGCCTTATCATTATATTTCTGAATTATTATATCCCTGTCATTATTATAGCCAAACAACTCATCGATCGTTATATGGAAATAATTAGCAATGGCCGGTATCATCTCTATATCCGGATAACCGCCATTTGCTTCCCACCTTGAAACGGCTTGTGGTGTAACACCTAAAGCAGTAGCCAGATCCTCTTGTTTTCTTCCCGTCGTCTTTCGCAGAGCTTTTATTTTCTCGCCAATATTTACTTGCATTTTAATACCTCCGAGCTATTTTATCACCGGTGTACGCTAATTATAGCATAAAGGTATAACCAAATCAATTATCAATTCATTGTTTCATATTCAACGCATTGTTGTTTTATACTAAACACCATTTAAAAACAGGATAAAATCCAATCTCTTCCGGTAATGCTTTTAATGGTTTCATTGGACAATGAGCAAATAGTATCACAACGTCTGTTAACGACCTTTTGAAGTGATTGAAACACTTCATTTTTAAAACCACGTTTTCTTATCTCTTTCCATATCTGCTCGATCGGATTCATTTCCGGTGTGTACGGCGGAATAAAAACAAGTTCAATATTTTCGGGTATTCTTAATGAACCTGATTTATGCCAAGCAGCTCCGTCGCACACCAATATGATCTTATCTTTTGGAAATGTATTCGATAACTCTTCCAAAAACACATTCATACTTTCGGTATTGCAATATGGCATAACAACAAAACAGCTTTCACCTGTAAGCGGTTCAACTGCACCATACACTCTTATATGATGACAAGGCACTGATGGTCTTATACCCTTTTCACACCAGCAATACTTCGGTTTATTTATCCTGCCGAAGCCTGCTTCGTCCTGAAACATAAGTCGCACCCCATCATATTTGTTGCAATTTAAATCACTAAAGCTGCTTTCTGCTTTTGCTTTAATTTTTTTGAGGCTTCTATCGCCTCATTGCTTGCTTTTTGCAGATGTTTGCTTCTTGGCATTACTTTTCGTCAGCCGTGACGTTCTAACATTCGATAAATCTGACTTCCTCCAATGGAATGCCCAACTTTTTCGATGTATGCAGCTTTTAATTCATTCAGATCTATGATTTGACCCGCTTCGGCTTGTTTGGTATATGCTGAAAGAAATTCTTTTCCTTCTTCGATACTCAAATTTCTATGCATTCCGATTCGTTCCTTGGGGAGCAGTGCTGCTATTCCACCGTTATTTATGTATGCGCTCACCATTGACTTACCATTTTATCTGATGTGTCCAATTTTTGAGCTATTTCGTCATTCGTCAAACCTTCTCCTCGAAGCTGTACGGCATACAGCCGTCTGTCAACTTTTTTGTCTGTTATTGTTTTTCTTACTTCTTTTATTTCAGCTGCATTTTCTGCGCTGATTTTATATGCTTTAGTCATTCTTCATCACCTATTTTATTATACCTTATTTCACCGGTTTTGTCTATAGCTTAATTGGTGTTTAGTATAAAAGAGTATGCCGAGAAAATGCACGTTTCCCGTCAATCAGTAAATTCTAAAATCAACCGTCATAAGGAAGAACTCAAAAATCACATTTTCATAATAAACGGCAGAAAGATGCTTGATGAGTTTGCACAGGATTTTCTGAAACCCACAAAGTACAATGCCTTGCTCATAAATAAAAATGCCGAGTTGGAGAAAAACCTCAGTATTGAGAAGTTTGAAAGCAGGGAGAATAAGAAGCTTGCCGACGGCAAGGAAAAGAAGATTTAAAATCTTACCTTTGAGCTTGAAACAAAGAACAAGCTTTTTGAGGAATATGTGGGCATTATGAAGAAAATGGAGCAGTGCATAATTGAGAAAAATACTGTCATTGCCGAAAAGGACAAACGCATTTCCGAACTTACCGATAAGGCTGCTGCATTTGAAAATTTCGCTGAAAGGCTGAATATGCTGTTTGCGGTATTTGAGGACAACGCTAATATCAGTATCGTGCAGAAAGTCGCATCGGGCTTGTTTGGGAAGAAGTAAACGTATTGCTTGAATGAGGTTTACAGAGGGGTACGGGTAGATTTGCACAAGCACAGAAAAAGACCGCCTTTTTCGGTCAGCCATTGGCTGACGCATTGTTAGGGACTTATGCCCCTAAGGCCCCGATAAATGATAAAAATAGAAAAACGGATAGGAAGTGATATTTCTGAAAAGAACAATAAGAAAAAATATATTTTTCGTCAAGGACGAATGGACTGTTGTCTGCAAACGTGCGAAATTTCTGAAAATGAAGCTTGCGGCTTTTATCAGAAATATGTCGGTTCATCAGATGTGGAAAGACTATCGTGCGGAAGATCTGTGCCTTCCGTTCAAAAAGGTGAATCACATCGGAACCAATCTGGATATGATCATCAAGACTGCCGAAAAAACAAACTCCGAACATCTTGAAAAGCTGAAAGAGCTGAAAAAGCGTTTTGAGAATTGCAGACGCATTCTGAACCGTTACTATTATCAGCTTCTGAACATTGACTGACAAGGAGGTGATTTCACAAAATGAGCAGAACCAAAAGAACGATCCGCAAGGAGGTCAAGTACAATTCCGATGAATGGGACAAGATGATCTTCCTTTCAAAGAAAAGCGGAAAGAATCCTGCTGCTTACATAAGGGAAAAAGCTGTCAGTGGAAAAATTATGCGTTTGGATCCAGAAAGTATGCTTATGAATGCTTCCTATGATGATAATTCAGCCTGCATTGATATCAACAGCGTTGCAAAAAATGCCAATACCGAAAAAGCCGTTTATCTCAAAGATGCGGAAGAAGCCGAAAAGGGCATAGAGCTTTTGGAGGATTATGTGCATAATCAGCTCAGAACGCCTGTCTTTAAGGAAGTGACGGAAGCGTGGCTGTAATAAAGCACATTTCATCAATAAAGGCATCGCCGCTTGCTCTTCTGAAATATGTTGTGGGAGAAACAAAAGAGAAAAAAGCAGAATTGGTCAAGGGGCTGAATTGTTCCGAAGACCCATACTCCGCATATCTTGAAATGGCTCTTTGCTATGACAGCTATTCGGGACAGAAATTTTCCCAAAGAGCTGTGGGAAGCGGAAAACAGAAGATAAAAATGCATCATTATGTAATGTCATTCAGAAAAGGTGAGGTCACTCCGGAAGAAGCACTGTATGTTGGAGAGGAATGGGCAGGAAATGTTTTTGGGTACAGTATGCAGATATTGATGGGAACGCATACGGACACCGACCACATACACGTCCACTTTGCAGTAAATGCTTACGATATGAAAGGCAGACATTGGATAGATAATCAAAAGACCTTGAAAGAGTGCAGAGATATTTCCGATAAGCTGATGAGAAAATACGGACTTCACGTTATAAAAGAACCGAAACGCAGTGGAAGTATCACATATACTGAATGGCTTGCCCGAAAGAACAATACATCTTGGAAGCAGAAGCTCTGTGATGATATTGATCGTATCGTGCTTATGGAGAATGTAAAAAATATTGCTGATCTGGCAGGGCAGCTCATTTCCTGTGGATATGAGGTCAGACAGGGAAAATATTTATCGGTAAAGCCTGCCGAGCTGAAAAGGAGCAGGGCTGTAAGGTCATTCAGACTTGGTGACGGCTATGGACTTGAAGAATTGCAGTACCGCATTGATAATAAAAATCAGGAAATGTCACTTGATAAGATCCTTACATATTCGGGCGTACAGAGAGAATATGCAATATGCCTCAGACAGATGCAGATATCATTTTACCGCTGTCCCGAATTCTGTCATTCGGTAACATACAGCGAACTGCGGAGAACGGCAGAGCTGCTTTGTTATGTTCACGAAAACAAAATTCATACCAAACAGGCGTTTGAAGATCACGTTAATAGGATCGCCGAAAAAGCCGATGCTGCTGCCGAGCGGTACAATGAGATAGTAAAACGGATAAAGGAAAAGGAGTTTATCCTTGAACATGGTGAACGTTACCTGGAACTTATTCATACCCAAGGCGGTTTAATGCCCAAGAATATAAGCGAGTTGGCTTCACTGCGGCTATTGAAGGACAATAACATTTGTTCACAGGAAGATCTGTACAAAGTATCGCACGATTTGGAGCTGCTGAAATCGGAGCTTTCGCCAAGGCAGAGCGAGTACGAACAGGCGGCTGCAAACAAGAAAACCGTTACCGCACATTATACGACCTTTATACGTCAGCTTGAAACCGATTATGCTCATTACTGTAAGATGGGCAAAAAGGAGCTTGAGGAATATGAAGCAAGTCTGCCTAAGCCTGAACCTGTTCTTGATAAGAGGTTCGTTGAAGCCTGCGAAAATATCCCCCAATGGGCTGAAAAGGTCAATGCCAAGGCAGCCGAGAAAAAACATATCAGAGAACAGGAAAAGACGGCTCGGAGAAATCGGGATTCACACTGCCGTTGAACGTATTTAATTTACAGAACAAAAGAAAAATTGAAAGGAGCATTTTGCTTATGAAAGAAAGAATAATCGAGCGCACCATTAACGGTATCAAGGTGACATCTCACATTCCCGAAGATGTGAGTGAGAGCTTTAAGAGAAACAGGATAAATCAGATCTATGATATTCTGAAACCTGTTGAAAAGGACAGCACAGAAAAAAGCGGAACAGATAATAATGACACCTCAAATAAAACGGCATAAATTCTAAGAAACATCGCTTTAAAGCATTGAAATATGAAACCGAGTATGCTATAATAACAGTAACAACGTATGATCGGCTTTCATATTATGGAGGTTGATTATTATGACAAGCAAATTTACAGCAATATATGTTCGCCGTTCCGTCAGCGATAAGGAAAAGGGAAATAATTCGCTTTCCATAGCTGCACAGAGAGAAGAATGTATCAGATATGTCGGAGAGGAGGCAAATTTCAAGGTTTACTGCGATGACGGAAAGTCTGGCAAGGACGTTCGTCACCGACCCGAATTTATGCAGATGATGTCCGATGCAAAGGACGGTTATATTGACAGGATAATCGTAAAAAAATATGACCGTTTCAGCCGTAATATGAGGGAATATCTCAACATCACGGACGAGCTGGACAGGTACGGAGTGGGAGTTATTTCTCTTTCCGAGCCGTTCAACACGGAAACCAAAGAGGGCAGAATGATGCGAAACAATCTTCTGAACTTTGCGGAGTTCGAGCGTGAAACCATTGCGGCGAGAGTAAAGGACGCATACAGCACCAAAGCCGTTGAAACGGGTTTTTATCAGGGCGGCAAAATGTTTTTTGGTTTCCAATCGAGCAGACAGACCATAAACGGCAAGACAGGATCGGTGCTTGTTCCGTCGGAAGCGGCTCAGACTGTCATAGCTGCATATAATGTGTACAAGGAATCGGGAACGTCCCTGCTTGATGTTGTAAATTACATAAAGGATAACGAGCTTCCCTCATCATCAACAGCAGGCAATTCTCCCATAAACAGAAGTATGGATCGGAGCGAAATATCAAGAATACTTGAAAATCCACTCTATGTTCGTGCCGATAAAAATGTGTATGAATATTTTCTGTCAAGAGGTTTTACGATGATAGATGATATTGATGCTTATGACGGTGTACACGGACTTTTGTGGCATAAGAAGAACAGCGAGGACAGGTTTATCAAGGTGGGCTATCACGAGGGACTTGTGGACTCCGAAACATGGCTTGCGGTGCAGGACAAAAAGTCTCATAATCATAAGATACCGAAATCGAGAGGAGAGCTTAAATCGTGGCTTGTAGGTCTTACAAAGTGCGGACACTGCGGAAAAGCCCTGCTTATTGCGTATTCGTACAATGTGGATAAGACCAAGCTTTGGAGATATTACAACTGCACGGGGCTTAAAACCATAAAAGGGTGCAGCCGTGAAACAGAACGTTTGAAGGTTCGTCCCGATGATGCCGAAAATGTTGTTTTGAATGCGATGCGTGAGCATATTGCCGAATTTGAGGTTGCAAAGAACAGCAGGGAGAGCAGATCTTCGGAAGCTGAGAAAATTAAGGCAGAGCTGCTCCGCATTGAAACAGATATCAAAAAGCTGATCGACAGGCTTGTTGATGCGGACGATGTTCTTTTCGGGTACATTCAGAACAAGATAAGCGAGCTTCACACCAAGAAGAACGAATACGAAAAGCAGCTTCTTCTGATAGAACGCAGAGTGAAGAAAATTGACACCAAGCCGCTGATTGAACCGCTGAACAGATGGGACGATCTTTCTATGGAAGAAAAGAACGCTCTTGCAAAGGTAATGATAAACAGGGTAGATATTACAGATGAAGATGGCATAAAAATTCATTTCAGTTTTTAATGAAAAAGCCGTCGGAGAGGTGAGTTTTCTTCGACGGTGATTTTGAGGTAGTATAGTAGATAGCCTGTGGGTATGGGCACGCCTATAAGTAACTCAATGTCCGAAATGTACACACTTATGCGGTACTTACAGGCTGATAAGCTCAGGGAGCTTGGAATAAACAGTTTTGACCGTTGGGCATCTATTTTCGGTGAAACAACCACATCAATGGAACTGTCACCCGAAGCAAACGGCAAGTATCAGATGAAAACACGTTTTGCCAAATTTCAAAATCTGCCCGAACTGATGAACATATTCAAAGAATGTGCCGATATTAAAACGGCAGCAACATTGAATCTTGACAGACCTGATTTTGAAATGCACAATATCAATGTTCCTGCAACAAAAATGCAGTCAAAGATGATAAAGAACCTTGGGGAACGTGCAAAGATTATCCGTGCAGGAGCAGTGGATCCTACCGAGGATAATATGTGCAAGCTTACTGTTGACGGCAGAAAGATAGGACTTGACCAAAGGTGTATGAATCCATCACTGCCTGATGATCCAAATTCTAAGGTAAATGTGTGCATAAACAATGTTTTTGATATTTGGAAGCAAACGGCTGAAAAGAAAAGCACTCAGCTCATATTCTGCGACCTTGCAACACCACAGGCTGCTGTTAATGAAAATACATACACGCTGTATCGTAAGGACACTAAAGGCGAATATGCACCCGTTTACAGCGCAAAGCTCGGTCAGAAAGATACGGCTGATAAGATTTTCAAAAAGCTTACCGGCAGTAAACCACCTAAGCATTTCAAAGCAGGAGGCGTATTTGATGGAGATATCATAATGCTCCATACTGTAGATTATGACACGATGACTGCCAGCAATAGTGCTGTAATGGCTTTAAGCGGAAAAATCTCAGAAATTCCTGAGGAGACGTGGTCAAAGCTGCACCATTCTCCTACCGAAACCTTTGAATCTGGGCGTAAATTCTGTGTTTATGATGATATCAAGCAAAAACTTGTGGCGAAAGGCGTTCCCGAAAAGGAAATAGCTTTTATCCACGATGCGGACACAACCGAAGAAAAGCAAAAGCTTTTTGCAAAGATGAATAAGGGCGAAATCCGTGTAATGATAGGCTCTACACAGAAGTGCGGTGCGGGAATGAATGCACAGGAGCGAATGATAGCTCTGCACGACCTCGATGCACCGATGCGCCCATCGGATATGGAGCAGCGCCACGGACGAATTATCCGGCAGGGCAACACTAACACTAAAGTTGATATTTATCGCTACACGACCGACAAGACATTCGATGCTTACCTATATCAGATGCTTGAAAACAAGCAGAAGTTTATCAGTCAGATTATGACCGATAAGTCTCCGGTTCGTTCCTGCGAGGACGTGGACGAAATTGCGCTTGATTATGCAGAAGTAAAGGCCCTCTGCGCAGGCAATCCCCTTATCAAGGAGAAAATTGATCTCGAAACTGAAATAACCAAGCTTAATGTATTAAAGTCCTCTTTCCTTTCCCGGAAATACGCTGTGCAGGATAAAGCATATACCATACTTCCACGGGAAAAGTCGGTTAAGGAGACTTATATTGACAAGCTGAAAAAAGATGTGGAGTTTGCTGAAAAAGAACAGCCTTTACAGAATGAGGACGGTAAGAACTATTATCCCGTCACTGTGGGAGATAAGAAGTATCCCGAAAAAGATGCAGCAGGAGAAGCTATACGTCAGGCTATTCTTGATAATAAGGATATATTGCAGGGTAAAGAAGTACATATCGGTTCTTACCGTGGCTTCGAAATGACTGCTTTCCTCGATGTTTTCAGTAAGAAAATCAAGGTAAATCTGCAAGGTGCAACAAATCATTACGGTGAGCTTAATATGGATATAAACGTAAAGGCCGGTGGTAATATTATCAGGCTTGATAACGTAATTAACAGTATTGGCATTACCCTGATGAAAGAGGAGGAGGGACTACAGGCTATATGCGCAGACATTGAGCAAGCAAAAGCTGCTGCCGATGCTGTATTTCCTCAGGAGCAGGAGCTTGCAGCCAAAGAAAGAAGACTTGAAGAGGTCAATGCACAGCTTGCTTCTATCAAAGTTAACACACAGGACAGAAGCTCTGAGCTTTACGCTGCGCTTGTAGATATATGTCCGACTCTTCAATACAGCAAAGAATTCCACTGCAAGTATGAAGCAGGAGAGGGAATAGAACCTCTTTGTATTGAGCGAAATGGTGATGTTGTATTTGTCGCACACACCTATACTCAGAACGGCGATCTGATGTATGATCCTGCAATAGAATTTTACTTTGATAGAAAAAATCAGAAAGCTGAAGCTCTTTCCTATGAATTAAGCGGAATGGGAATGTATCAGGACTTCCGAGACGGAAATCTGCCGAATGAAAAAGCAGATGTTGAGGAAATGGTACTTGAGACAATGTTTCCAAATATCAAGGATTATAACTATAAGCTTGTTGATACCGACCTTGATGCTGAGATTGATGAAAATGAGAGGTGTATGGCTGAAAGAATTTAAATTAAGTAGATATCATAAAAGGCAGCATTTTTTGCTGCCTTTTATGAAAAATATATGTAGTTGTAAAATAATATTTATAAAATTCATTTAACTAATTGGCATAATTGCAGACCGTTTATAATTGGCTTAATAATTGAAATGTTTGCTGAGTATGCGTATATTCTTCCCAAGGAATTGATTTTAGAATCTTATCGCCAGCATCAAAAGTTCTATTAGGTGAAGTAACTGAAAAATAGGCTGAAAATTTTGCTTTTGGAATAATTCCACGACTGTTTAAGTATTTGTCTTTTATATAGTCTTCTTTTAATGCTAATTCAATAAAATTATCACATAAATCTACTAAATTGTGTTCCTCGATACTTTTTTGGGATAAGCAGTCTAATAAAAAACTTTCTATTGTTCCCGTAGTTTCAAAAGGTATAATTAGTAAAAGAATGTCAAATTCTATTGTTTCTCCATTCTTGTTGTAAAACGTCTTTATCCATTCATTATTTTTTATATTACTTTGAATGTCGATTTTTCTTTCTCGTAATTTATCTGACAAGAGTGTAATAATTCTTTTTTCAACATTTTCATCATCTCTATCAGTTATAATTACCATTTTATCAATTGCTGTTGTGGTCGTGACCAAATTTATATTAAAAATTTGATCAACACCTTTGCCAATATTGCTGTTACTTTTCACTGAATAGATACCCAATATGTTATCATCATCCCTAAAGTACCAATAACAAGCTGGATTATTCGAAGAATCTACAAATTCATTTAATCTTTTTTTGTTATCGTTTCTTCTCACCCACTCCTTTCCGTCTTTACAATCAACTGATTTCCAATTATATAAACTTGATAAATAATAACTTAGAAATATCGAATCAATTTTCCCTTCGCATATAATTACACTTTTCATTATCTTAACTCCGCATCATTTTGAAATCTTAATTCCCAAGCAAGCTGACCATCTAAGATCTGAGAATAAGTACGTTTTTCATTTTTTGTCATTGAAATGATTCTTACATCATTTAAAAAGTCCTTACAACATTCAAGAATTTTATCTATGGCTTCCTTATTGTGAGTTGTTAAAAATAATTGTATATTAAATTTTTTACACATAATAATCATCGCAGATAGAATTTTGCTGATTTGTGACGTGTGAAGAGAAGAATCAAATTCATCTATTAATAATAGACCATTTTGAGCACGGGGTATATCAGCAAAAACTGAAATTGCTAATTTAAGACCATCACCAAAAATTGATATTGGTAGAGATTTATTATTGCTTGAACTTGCAATTTTATAGATGACTTTATCACTTTCCTGATCTGCGAAAATTTGTGTTATTTCTTTGTCAAATTGTTGCAATACACTAATCAAGTCATTATATAATTTTTTATTTTCAATAATGTCTGACAAGTTAATTTCTTCTCGAATATATTTATAGGGATAATGAAATATAGTATTAAAAAATGAAATTTTATCACCACCGCCCATAATAACTGGAGAAAAGTCATAGAAATTATCTTCAAATGGTTTCGTGTCATTAATTTTAATCCTTGTGTATGAATGTATTGCATTTATAATTATATCATCAATTTCTTGTTTTGTATCCTGTGATATACTATCACCTATATTTTTATACCTTATATTGTTGTATAAACGTCTATATGATAATTTATCAATTCCTTTAATATCCCTCATCATAAGTGATTCAGGACTTGATGAATAAGAAAAAATAACATTGTTAATTTGATTTTTTGAATCTTTAAAAGAAATCTCTATCTCATTTTCGGTATTATTAATATCGAAAAGGCATTCTAAATCATAGCAGGGATTAAGGTTTCCTCGTATAGATCTTCTCGTTATATTTGTATTTAACCATTTTGTAGTTTGATTGATTGCAGAAAATGTGTTTAATACTTCTAACACACTGGTTTTACCGCAATTATTATCGCCAAGTAAAATGTTTATATCAGCTAAATCTTCAATTTCAAAATTACGCAAGCTACGATAACCATTAACTTTTAATTGAGTAATATGTCGAGCCAATTGTACTCCTCCTAAAAACTTTAAAACGAAAAAGCATGTACATATATATAATAGCACATTTTATTCAAATAATCAATAAATATTCAAATTTTTTGTTTGTCTCTAGTTTGAAATTGTTATAATTAAGAGCATTGATGAAAACTAAAGTGGGTTATAAAGTGGGTTATTTTAAAAAGCAAAAACCACGCAAACGGTTTGTTTACGTGGTTTTTATTGGTGCGCTGCAAGGGACTCGAACCCCTGACCTACTGGTTCGTAGCCAGTCACTCTATCCAGCTGAGCTAGCAACGCATTGCTTTATTCAGCTTTATTATTATATCACTTCTATTCTCACTTGTCAAGTGTTTTTTCAAAAAAAATAAAAATTTCCCTGCGATGTGATTATTTTTCCAAGATAAGTCAATATTACTGACAGATTAAACATGACGGAAAGGAACCTGTATTATGAAAAAGAACTACATAGCATCTGACTCGGCTGTTATTGCGGCGATAATGGCAATATCTCTTCTTATAAGCGGCATATTCACCGCAGTTTCATCGGAAAAGCACATTGAAGAAAGCCTGGTGCGCCTGCATATACTTGCAAATTCTGACAGCGAGCTTGACCAGCAGCTAAAGCTCAGGGTGAGGGACGCCGTTCTTGCATCGTCAGATGAGCTGTTTGAACCATATTCATCTTCCGAGGAAGCAGAAGAGGCGCTGTCCGGCCAGCTTGATAAGATAAAAGCCATTGCCGACAGCACACTTGCGGAAAACGGCTGCGATGACAGAACAGTCTGCGAGATAACCTCTATGGACATCGACAGACGTGAATACGGGGAATATACCGTCCCCGCAGGCAGATACACCGCCCTCAGGATAACCATAGGCGAGGGAAAGGGTCACAACTGGTGGTGTGTGATGTATCCCCCGCTGTGTGTGCCGTGTGCGGGAGTGGATATGACCGATGAGGAGATAATGGAAAAATACGGCGGAGAGCTTACCGATGAGGATATTGAGCTGCTCACCGAGGAAGGGTATAAGCCGAGGCTTTATATTGCGGAGCTTATAGGCGGGCTGCTGGAAAAATGATGGGAAGAAGCACTTCATTAAAAAGTTCGCACAAATAAGATCAAGGTAAAGGGTTTAGGTCAAGCCTTTTTCCCGAAAGGCTTGCGGGTGTCCAGAGGGCAGAGCCATCTGGTCGCTGTCCGCAGACAGCGAAATCCGTTCGCCTGTGGTTCAAGTAAGCAAAATAAAAGCCGACTGACTAAAAAATTTCCAAAGCCGCCTGCACTTTGAGTTCAAAAAGCAAGCAAAATGTACGTTTTATCTCAGATAATCTAAAATCTATTTCATGCAGGCGGCTTGAAACCAAGAGATGTTCCGTCAGGAACGTCGATTTTGGTTTCCGCTGTAAGGCGCAGGTACGGACATATCTACAACTCAATTTTATTTGTCCGTACCATGCAAAGGAAACACCTAAGGGAAGAGGGGGGGGAAGTAAAACCCTACAAAAGCGGGCATTCACTTGTGCCGCCGTCGGCACATATTCTCTCCTACGGTTTCTCCATGCCTTGCAAAAGGCAAGCACTCATCTCTTCCCTACCCTCTCACCCCCACCAAGCCCGCTTTTACCGTTGTGTTTTATCCTTTTTATTTGTCTCCTGTATTGAATATTGTTTCGTACCTTTCACCGTCGCCCCTCTCATTTGCGGTCTAGCGTTTCGATATAGAGTATCTGCTGTTTGTTTTGCTTAACTCTGCGGTGAGGATTGGGTATATTGTTTATTGTGTCTTAAATTTTCATCTTTAGTTTACCATTGCAGTAAGGATGACCAGATGGCTCTGCCCTCAGTGGACATCCTAAACCCTTTACCTTTGTGCTTATTTGTGCTGAATTTTTAAAATTCCCCTCTATCACAACCTGCGGTCAGACTTTCGGGTCTGACCTTTTTTTCTGTCAACTTTTCCGTGACTATAGACAAACGTAAAAAAATAGGTTATAATGTAATATGCACAAAAATATATGTCACCCTGTAAAATTTGCATACCTGTCACTGTGACGGTCTGAAAGGAATGGTAGGATGAATCTCCAGCATCTGAAATATATGGTCGAGGTGGAGCGTGTAGGCTCCATTACCAAGGCTGCCGCCAATCTTTTTATGGGTCAGCCCAACCTCAGCAAGGCTATAAAGGAAGTTGAAAACGAGATTGGCATAACCGTTTTCAAGCGAAGCGCCAAGGGCGTTTTTCCCACTGAAAAGGGCGCTGAATTTCTGGAATACGCCAAAACTATACTGGTGCAGATGGAAAAGATCGAGGGACTTTACAAGCCAGAGCTTACCGATACTATACGCTTCGGCATATCTGTCCCCAGAGCTACGTATATCACCCACGCTTTCACCTCATTCGTCAACGAGCTTGACCCCGCAAAGCGGATCTCCATTGATTTCCGTGAGACAAATTCCATGGACGCTATCAGCAACGTGTGCGACAGCACCAGCAACCTCAGCGTTATCCGCTACAATATGGATAACGAGGAATATTTCATGTCGCTGCTCAGCGAGAAAAATCTCCGCCATGAGATTATACTCAAATTCAATTACCGCCTGATACTCTCAGCGGACAATCCCCTTGCAAAAAGCGATGATATTTCGGAAAGTGAGCTTTCGGAATATATTGAGATAATCCACGGCGACTATGAGATACCATACATCTCATCGGGATATATCCGCAAAAATGACAGCGGAGCTGTTCACAGGAGAATATACGTATATGAGCGTGGAAGCCAGTTTGACCTGCTCACTGATGTGGACAACACCTTTATGTGGGTCTCTCCCATGCCCGAGGACACGCTGAAGCGCTTTAATCTGGTGCAGAAAAAATGTCGTGAAAGCATCAAGCAGTATGCTGATATCCTGATATATCCCTCCTCATACCACATTTCCGAGTATGACGAGGCGTTCATAAACAAGCTTTACAAAATGCGTGACCAGGTTGCGGCTGCGCTGTGATGAAAGGAAGCAGAGCATGAGCAGTATCAAAATAAACTGGCGCCGCCTGATAGTCAACCGTATCCTCATAACAGCGGTGGCACTTATAGTTCAGGCTGCATGGATAGTGGTGAGCATTTTTGCTCTGGCGGAATATTCCCAGCCCATGAGCATTTTGCTGCGAATTATCAGCTTAGTGGCGGTGCTTTTCATTATCGGCAAGGAAGACAACTCCTCCTATAAGATAGTCTGGATAATACTTATAATGCTGCTGCCGTTCTTTGGCGGCATACTGTACATCTTTGCGGGCAACAAAAAGCCCTCAAAGCACATGAATATGCAGATAAACAACACTAAGGAAAAATATCTCACCCTGCTGGAGGACTCCCCTGCCGCAGATGAGCTGGAACGCAGGAACAAGCGTGTCAGCGGCATATGCAGCTATGTTCGCAGCAAAAGCGGATATCCCGTTTATTCGGGCACGGAAGTCACATATTACCCTTTCGGCGAGCGTATGTTTGAGGACATGATGAAAGCTATCAAAAAGGCGGAGCATTTCATTTTCATTGAGTATTTCATTATCCGCCCGGGCGTTATGTGGAACAGTATGCTTGAGGTTCTGGTGCAGAAAGCAAACGAAGGCGTGGAGATAAAGATAATCTACGATGATATGGGCTGCGTGGCTCTGCTCCCTCCGGGATATTTCAAGCAGCTGGAAAAGCTCAGCCCCAACATCAAGTGCATGGCGTTCAACCCTGTTGTGCCGTTCCTGTCGCTGGTGATGAACAACCGTGACCACAGAAAAATCCTTGTTGTGGACGGTCACACTGGCTTTAACGGCGGCATAAATCTGTCGGACGAGTACATCAACGTCACATCGCCCTACGGCACATGGAAAGACACTGGCGTTCGCCTGAGAGGCGACGCTGTTATCAATCTGACGGAGATGTTCATGGAAATGTGGCACACGTTCCGTGACACAGACGCAAAGGTGGATATGGAAAAATACTCTCCCTCACTTTACGGTCCCGAATATCACTCGGACGGATTTATCCAGCCTTTTTACGACTCTCCGCTGGACGATGAGACCATCAGTGCCAACGTTTATGCGGACATAGTAAACTGCGCTCAGGACTATGTTTATATCTTCACCCCCTACCTTATCCTTGACGACACCATGAAAAATGCTCTTTGCCTTGCCGCGAAGCGTGGCGTTGACGTAAGGATAGTCACCCCGGGAATACCCGATAAAAAGTTAATCTACCGCCTGACCCGTGCAAACTACAAGCCTCTGCTTAAAGCGGGGGTAAGGATATATGAATACACCCCCGGATTTATTCACGCAAAAAGCTTTGTGAGCGACGACAAGATAGGCGTGGTGGGAACCATAAACTTAGACTACAGAAGTCTGTTCCTGCACTTTGAGTGCGGCACGCTTATGTATGGCAGCAGTGCTGTGGAATCCCTGAAAAAAGACCACATAACCACAATGGACCAGAGCAGAGAGATAACCCTTGACAATATCAGGGACTATTATCACGGCACCATGTTTGACGCTCTGCTGAGAGTTATCGCTCCTCTGCTGTAAGAACCCGTCTTCACAAGCATATGCGCACGTCTTTTCGGCAAATTTTGCCGCAGACTGCGTTAAAAATCCTTGCCGGGCGAAAGCCCGCC
>CEAX01001352.1_pt1 | contig 16721 bp, 10 predicted proteins | sample 554721 | NCBI WGS metagenome assembly CEAX01 (sample SAMEA3182098, study PRJEB8094) | gut metagenome | biome: human; feature: gut; material: Stool; isolation source: human stools | place: Canada | collected 2012-05-30 | reverse complement strand
AAGAACTAACTGCTGAAAAATTCTGTTTTGATGCTGAAAACAATGTTTATTACACGCCCGCTTTCAGAAAAACCAACAGTAGCTATACGACACTATTAGGTATCGATTCTATGATTTATGCGTTGAAACAGGCACAAACATTACGATGAAATCTGTTTTGTAGGTTTAATTATTGAACAGAATAACTTATATTCTGCCCGCTGACTATGCCGTATGTGCAATGCACGGCACGTCGCTTTGCATGAAAAAGGGCACACCATCCAGACGCTGTAAACGCCTGAAGGGTGTGCCCTCTATTTGTCGTTATTGGCTTAGTTCAGGAAGTCCTTGAGCTTCTTGCTGCGGCTGGGGTGACGGAGCTTGCGCAGCGCCTTGGCTTCGATCTGGCGGATGCGCTCGCGCGTGACGTTGAACTCTTTGCCGACCTCTTCGAGCGTGCGGGGACGGCCGTCCTCGATGCCGAAGCGCAGCTTCAAGACTTTCTCCTCACGCGGGGTGAGGGTGGAGAGCACATCGACAAGCTGCTCCTGCAGCAGCGTGAACGACGCGGCCTCGCTCGGCTCGCTCGCACCCTCGTCGGGGATGAAGTCGCCAAGGTGGCTGTCTTCCTCTTCGCCGATCGGCGTTTCGAGGGAGACGGGCTCCTGCGCGATCTTCAGGATCTCGCGCACCTTGTCGACGGGCATGTCCATCTCGGCGGCGATCTCTTCGGGAGAGGGGTCGTGGCCGAGCTCCTGCAAGAGCTGACGGGACACGCGGATGACCTTGTTGATGGTCTCGACCATATGAACGGGGATACGGATGGTGCGCGCCTGGTCAGCAATGGCGCGAGTGATGGCCTGACGGATCCACCACGTCGCGTAGGTCGAGAACTTGTAGCCCTTGGTGTAGTCGAACTTTTCGACGGCCTTGATGAGGCCGAGGTTGCCCTCCTGAATGAGGTCGAGGAACAGCATGCCGCGGCCCACGTAGCGCTTAGCGATGGACACGACGAGACGCAGGTTTGCCTCGGCCAGGCGCTGCTTGGAGCGCTCTCCCTTCTTGACGGCAGATTTGAGTGCCTTCATTTCCTCTTCGCTCAGCTCCGTGCCGTTCTTTTCGGCCTCTTCGAGCTTCTGCTTGGCCTCCACGCCCGCGGACATCGCGGTCGCGAGCGAAATTTCCTCGTCCGCCGACAGCAGCGACACCTTACCGATCTCCTTGAGGTACATGCGCACGGGGTCGTCAGTCGAGAAGCTGTCGACCAGCTCGTTCGGGTCGACGAGCTCTTCCTCTTCGATCTCGGCGATCTCCTCCATCGGCGGCTCCACATCGTCGATGCTGCTGTCGATGGCCTCGGCGGTGCCGATGTCGATGCCGAGCGTTTCGAGCGAGTCGTAGATCTGGTCGAGCTGCTCGCTCTCAAGGTTCATCTCGTCGATGGTCTCCATCAGGTCGCTGGAGCTGAGCTTGCCCTTGGCCTTGCCCTTGGCAAAGATCTCCATGAGCTTTTCGCTGCCCTGCAGCAGCGCCGCCGCGGGCAGGGAGGCGACCAGCTTTTCATCCAGCGGGGGATACTTCTCCGCGGGCTTTTTCGCCTGCGCGGTATCCTCGTTCGCTTTCTTGGCCGCTGCGGCCTTTTTCGCTTTCTTCGGCAGATTGATCTCCTCAAAATCCGCCTCGGCGAGCAGCGCGTTGGCCTGTTCCTCCAGCTCTCTGCTGGTCAGCTGTTTTTCTTCCATGTTTGCTTTCCTCCGTTACCCTTATATTTATTCTTTTCCATCGCGGCCATCAGGGGATCTTCGTTGACGGCTGCGCGCTTGTGCGCTTCGTCTAAAATGATAGTGCAGTAGTCCTTCAGCGCCTGTGCGCCGTTTTTGAGCGATTCCGGCTTTTGCAGGATACCGATCAAGTGGCTGATCTCCTCCGACGTGAAAAATTCCGCCAGCGCTGGGATGTTCACCTGCCCGCTCTCGCGCAGCTGCGCGCGCAGCGCCGTGAAGAACCGGCCTAGGAGGGGGGAGGAGAAGTCCTCTTCCCGAATCGGCGGATTCTCGCCAAAGAGGGAATCGTCCAGCGTCAAAAGCCGCAGCACGCCTTCTTCGGCAAGCGCCGAGCGAAGGTCTGTATAGCGGATCGACCGCTCGCGCGGCTGGGCGGACGCCGCGGGATTCAGGTCCCGCCGCTCCTGCTCGCGCTTTTCCTTGTAGCGGGCGCGTTTTCGCGCGCGCTCGACCTCGAGCTTCATCGCGTCGGGCGTGATGCCTGCGGCCTCGGACGCACGCACGGTGTAAATTTCGCGCTCAACCGCGTTCGGCACTGTGGAGAGCAATCCTGCTGCCGCTTCGGCAAAGCCGATACGTCCCTCGTCGCTTTTGAGGTCGAACTTTGACTTGAGCTGCGCCATGCGGAAGTCCATCCCGCTCTCGCTGCCGGAAAGCAGATGCTCAAAGGCGTCCTTACCCTGGAACTTGATGAAGTCGTCCGCGTCCTGTTTGATGTACTCTCCGTCGACGAGCCGCTTGGGAAGCTCGAGCACCTTGACCTGAAAGTCGGTGTTATTGAGAAGCGTCAGCGCCTTCTGCGTCGCGACCTTGCCCGCGTCGTCGTTGTCGTAGCAGAGCACGATCTCCTTCGTGTAGCGACTGAGTAATTGCAGCTGCTCCGTCGTCAGCGCTGTGCCCATCGAGGCGCAAGCATTGTCGAATCCCGCCTGATGCAGCATCACGACGTCGATGTTGCCCTCGACCAAAATAATGTTGCTGCGCTTGCTCTTTTTGGCCAGGTTCAGCCCGTATAAAACGCGCCGCTTGCTGTAAACAATGGTCTCGGGCGTGTTCATATACTTCGCGCCCGGATCGTCCTTGCTGATGATGCGCCCGCCAAAGCCCAGCACATCGCCGCGCACGTCGATGATGGGGAAGATGAGGCGCTTGCGGAATTTGTCGTACAACCCGCCGTTCTTGCCGCGGATGGCAAGACCCGAGGCAAGCAGCTCGCCGTCGCCATAGCCCTTTTTCCGCATCGCGGTCAGTAAGCCGTCCCACTCGTCCGCCGATGCGCCGAGACCGAAGTTCGTTGCATTGCGCCGCGTGATCTTGCGGTTTTTCATATACTCGAGCACCGGCGCACCCTTGGGCGAGTAGAGCTGATCGTAGTAAAAGCGCGCCGCGTCGCGGTTGAGCGACAGGATGCGCGAACGCAGCCGGCTCTCGTCGCTGTGCTCTTCTTCCGGCACGGGCATGTTCACGCGCCGTGCGAGAAAGCGCACCGCATCGGGGAAGGAAAGGTTCTCCTCCTCCATGATGAAGTTGATGACGCCGCCGCCCTTTTTGCAGCCGAAGCAGTAGCACAGCTGCTTGTCCGGCAGCACGTGGAACGAAGGCGTCTTTTCGCTGTGAAAGGGGCAGCAGCCCCACAGGCTCCCGCCGCGCGGCTGGAGCGAGACATAATTGCTGACAACGTCGACAATGTCGTTGCGGGCGATGAGCTCGTCCAAAAACTGACGGTCAAAGGCCATGGCGTCCTCCTTTCTCACTTCTGCGCACGGAACTTTTTGTTGTCAATGGATATATACGCCGAAAATAGTTACTTTCCTCTTTTTTGACGGAAAAATTCCAAAAAAATTTTTCTACGCGGAGAAAATTTGACAGACCGTGCCATTTCTCCTATAATTTCCGCAGGAATCGCTGCGCAAAGGGGGCGGAACATCGTGAATATCCGGTTGTATGCGGTAAAATTAGATCGACCGCTCTCAGAAGCGGAACGGTCCACGCTCGCGCGTTTTCTGCCACCTGAGCGGCAAGACCGCATCAAAACATCGGAACCCCTCTGCGCCTGCGCGCTGCTCTGCCGTGCACTGCATGAACTTTACGGCTTGGAGGACTTACCGCAGCTTTCCTACGGCGAGCACGGCAAGCCGTACTTTGCTTCGCATCCGGACGTTCATTTCAGCCTGAGCCACACGCGCGGCGCTGCGCTGCTGGCTGTTCACAACGAGCCAATCGGCGCGGATATCGAGTGTCTTCGCCCTGTGAGCGGCGCGATGCGCACGCGCTTTCACGCGGCAAACGACGCCGATTTCTGGCGCATCTGGGTGCAGCGGGAGAGCCGATGCAAGCGCGCAGGGATCAGCGCCGTCGCATTGCGGGACAGGGAAGTGCCGAGCTTCCCGAATGAGCGCGTTTTCACGCTCGAACCGTTCCCCGACTACACCGCCAGCGTCTGTACCTGCTCTGACGCGGATGTTGACAAGCCGATATACCTTACAGTGAAAGAGCTCATATAAAAGGTTCCGAAGAAGTCTCTTCGGAACCTTTTTTGCTTGATTTTTCCTCTTACAGCTCCACGACGATGGGCTCGTGGTGCACTTTCGGCAGCAGCATATTTTTGACGTCGCTCGTTTTGAGCTTGATGGTCGAGGTGCAGAGGCACGGGTGGCAGGAGAAGTACTCCGCCTCATAGGTCTCCTTGTCGATGAGCAGCTGCACGCGGTTTTCATCATCGTTCATCAGGCCGAGGATCGTCGCTGAACCCGGCGTGCAGTGCAGCAAGTCCCAAAGCTGCTCTTCCGGCGCGAACGACAGGCGGGCCGAGCCGATCTGATGGCTCAAGTCCTTCGTATGAAACGCCTTGTGCGGCGGCATACATAAAAGGTAGAAATTCGTCTTCTGCCGGTTGCAGAGGAAGAGGTTCTTGCACACGTCCACGCCGAGCACAGCGGAGACGTCGTCGCATTTTTCCATCGTGTTGGCCAGCTCGTGGGTCACGCGCTCATAGTCGATGCCGAGGGAATCCAGAAAGTCGAACGCTGCCGCTTCCTGCGCGGGCAGCTTACCCTCGGGGCGGGAATTGTGATAGATCGGGGAGATTTCCATGTTGCTTTATTTTTCTTCTTTCAGCAGTTTTTCGCCGGCCTTGAATATATCGCCCGCGCCGACGGTCAAAATAAGGTCGCCCGGACAGGCGATGCGCGCGATCGCGGCAGTCACCTTGTCGAGCGTAGGGCAGTAAACGGATCCGGGGATCTCGCGGCTCAGGTCCATCGACGAAATGCCGATGTCATTCTGCTCGCGCGCGGCGTAGATCTCTGCCAGCACGACGACGTCGGGTACGCGCAGCTCTTTGACAAAATCGTTAAACAGCGCCTTCGTGCGCGTGTAGGTGTGCGGCTGGAAGGCGCAGATGATGCGCTTGTAGGGCAGCGTCTTCGCCATTTCGAGCAGCGCGTGCAGCTCGCCGGGGTGGTGGGCGTAGTCGTCGTAGACGTCCGCGCCGTGGAAGCTTCCCTTGTACTCAAAGCGGCGGCCCGCGCCGGTGAACGTTGCAAGGCCGAGACCGACGGCCTCGCCGCTGACGCCGAGAAGATATGCGGCGCTCGCCGCGGCCAGTGCGTTCATCACGTTGTGCTTGCCGCCCACGCGCAGGGAAACATGAGCGTAGTAACTGCCGCGGATATAGATGTCAAAGCTCGGAAGCCCGTCCGTCCAGACGACGTTTTCCGCGCGGCACTGCGCGGCGGGATCGTCATAGCTGAACCAGAAGATCGGCTGGGAAATGCCCCTGAGCGCATCGCGCGCGCCCTGATCGTCCATATTGGCGACCACATGTCCGCCGATGGGGACGAGCTCTGCAAAGCGGCGGAACGAGTGTTCCACATCCGCTAAGTCTTTGAAGAAATCGAGATGGTCGGCCTCCACGTTCAAAATGACCGCGACGGTGGGGAAGAAGCTCAAAAACGAGTTGCAGTATTCGCAGCTCTCGGCAATGATCGTATCGCCCTTGCCGACGCGATAACCGGAATGAAGCAGCTGTAACGTGCCGCCAATCATGACGGTCGGGTCTTTCTGCGCGGCCATGAAGATGTGCGTCGCCATCGAAGTGGTCGTCGTCTTGCCGTGCGTGCCGGAGATGCAGAGGGCGTTTTTGTAGCCCTTCATAATAGCGCCCCAAGCCTGCGCGCGCTCGAAAACGGGGATGCCGCGCGTCACCGCGCCGGAGATCTCGGGATTATCGTCGTGGATGGCGGCGGTGCGGATAACAAAGTCGCACTCGCCAAGGTTGTCCGCTGCATGGCCGATGGCCACGGGGATGCCGAGCGAGCGCAGATGCTCGACGGACGGGCCGTCGTTCATGTCGCTGCCCTGAACCTTGAGGCCCATGCCGTGCAGCACCTCTGCCAGCGGGCTCATCGAAACGCCGCCGATGCCGGCCAGATGCGCGCACTTGCCGGGGACGAGATAGGAGAAAATATCCTTCTGATTAGTCATTGTATCAAATCCTTTCCTTGTGCGGAGCACAGGAGATTTACTTTTTATGGATTTTCTATTATAATATAACGGTGAACGGAGTGCAATGCTAAAAATTTGATTTTTTGTGAGGGTTCCATGCTCTTTTTACCGAAGGAAGTCGAAACGGTCATCACCACGCTGCAAGGCGCGGGTTATTCGCCGTACCTGGTTGGCGGCTGCGTGCGCGAAATGCTGCGAGGCAAAGCGCCGTCCGACTACGACATGACATCCGACGCCCTGCCGCAGGAGGTGCTGCGCCTCTTCGGCGAGTGGGCGCACCCGACGGGATTACAGCACGGCACGGTGACGGTCGTGAGCGGGGGACTGCCCATTGAGCTCACGACGATGCGCCGCGACGGCGCGTACAGGGATAACCGCCACCCGGATTCCGTCACGTTCGGCACGAGCATTGAAGAGGACCTTGCCCGCCGCGACTTCACGGTCAACGCCATCGCTTTGTCGCCGGACGGCACGCTCGTCGATCCCTACGGCGGGCAGGAAGACCTGAAAGCAGGCGTCCTTCGCTGCGTCGGCGAGCCGAAGCGGCGGTTTGAGGAAGACGCGCTGCGCATTTTACGGCTCGTGCGCTTCTGCTCCGTGCTCGGTTTTTCGGCGGAGAAGGAGACCGCCCGCGCCGCGCATGAGGCGCGCGGCCTACTCGCCCGCGTTGCGCACGAGCGCGTGTATGCGGAGATGAACAAGCTCCTGCTCGGTGAGAACGTGGGGGAAACGCTTTTGACCTTTCCAGACATTCTGGGCGTGCCGATTCCGGAGATTTTACCCTGCGTCGGCTTTGACCAGTGCAATTACCACCACTGCTTCGACGTCTGGGGTCACACGGCGCGCGCTGTCGCCGCCGTGCCGCCAAAGCGGGAGCTGAGATGGACGATGCTCTTCCATGACCTCGGTAAGCCCCTGTGCCGGACGTTTGACGAGCAGGGCGTCGGACATTTTTACGGTCACACGGCGATTTCCGCTCAAATGGCGGAGGACATCATGGCGCGGCTGCACTTTGAAAAGGCGCTGCGCGACAGAATACGCGCGCAGCTCGCCTGTTTCGACGGCATGTTCCGCCCCGAGCGGGCGGCCATCCATAAGGAGATGGCGCGCCTCGGCGCGGAAACGGTGCAGAATCTTCTCTATACCAAACAGGCGGACAATGCCGCGAAAGCGCCCGCGGGATTGGAGCGTGCGCAGGCGCTGTGGCACGAAGCACAGAAAATCTACGACGAGCTGATCTCAGAGGGCGCGTGCTGCTCGATCCACGAGCTCAAGATCAGCGGGGAAGACCTCGCCGCCCTCGGCTACCACGGGCGTGAGATCGGCGCGGTGCTTGCGCGGCTTTTGGATGAGGTCGCATCGGAAAAACTGAAAAATACCCCTGCGGCGCTGCAAGCGCGCGCCGTGCGGCTGTGGCGCAGCGGCTATGCGCGCCATACGATGAAAGAAAACGAGACCCATTGACGGAGGTTAACGATATGGCAAATCTGATGGATTATCTGGACTGGCGCGGGGATCTGACGCTCGAAATTTCGCCGTTCAACGAGGTGGACGCGCTGATTCTGGCAGAGCTGAGCTTTGTCGACTTTGACGGCATCGTGCCGCCTCCCGAGCTCGGGCGCGGCCTGCCGCTGAACGAGGCGGCGGAGGCGTTTTTCGCCCGCCATGGCGGGAAGGACGTCCCCATGGGTGTCCTCGTGCCGGACACGATCTCGAAAATGCTGCGCAAGCTGATGACGAGCCCGCGCTTTCACAATATGACGCTTAACGGCTACACAGCGCTGCTTGACGATTCCATCGAGCAGCAGTTTGCGGCGCTGACGATCGACCTTGGCAACGGCAGCATCTATATCTCGTTCCGCGGCACGGACGATACGATCGTCGGGTGGAAGGAAGACCTCAACATGGGCTTTTTGGAGGAGATCCCCTCGCAGAAGCAGGCGGTCGAATACGTCGCGCGCGTCGCGCGGCAGTATGGCGACAAGACCATCCGTATCGGCGGGCACTCCAAGGGCGGCAACCTCGCCGTTTACAGCGCGGCCAAGAGCAGCGGCGAGATCCAAGAGCGTATCGTCGCCGTCCATAATAACGACGGCCCCGGCTTCGCCTGGGACATCAGCGAGACGCCGGGCCACAAGCGCATCGCAAGCCGCATCCATACCATCCTGCCGCAGACGTCTGTCGTCGGCATGCTGATGGAACATGAAAAGCGCTATCAGGTCGTGCATTCGACCTATGACGGCCTTTACCAGCATGACGGGTTTTCCTGGCAGGTGCTGGGTACGCAGTTTGTCCACCTCGACGACTTCTCCCGCGAGGGAAAGCTCGTCGATGAAACGCTCTCGTCCTGGGCCGATTCGCTCAACACCCAGCAGCGCGAAGCGCTGGCCGACGCGCTGTACAGCGTCTTCACCGCCTCGGGCGCAAAAACGCTCAGCGAGCTCACCGAGGAAAAGCTCAAAAGCGCCGCAGCGATGCTCAAGACCTATAAAAACCTCGACCGCGAGACCCGCCGCATGGTGACTGAGGCGTTCATGCTGTTTTTCAAACTCGGCACGAAGAACTTCGTCCTCGACACGCAGGAGGAAGGAAGCCGCGAGATCGAAAATATCCGAAAAAAGATCTCGGAACAATACCAGAAATTGGTGGAGCGCAAGAAGTAAATACAGCATTCCCGCTGCGCGGGGAGCGTGTTTCCCCTGCATTCCGCAGGGGAACGGGACAAAGGGGCCATTCTCTTTCGCAAAAGAGAATGGCCCCTTTGGAACCCCAAGAGAAAGGCTTTGCATTGGCAGATTGGCAGTTGAAGAGCTGCGCGGCCTGCGGAATCAGGTGCCTGCCGGGTGTTGTATCTAAACGACTTGGTTTGCTTCTATCTTCGCTGTCGCTTTGCCTGCGATTCGGTAGCCTTACGCAATTTCCGCCTACTTTGGACTTGTACAGATTTGCTATTGCCTGCCGAGGCGGCTTTGCTGGCGCTCGCCGCAGTACGCACTACCAAGACGATATGCATTGTCAGATGATTAGGCTGCACCAAAACAAGATGAGCAGAGCGGCAGCGGATGATAGAAGTAGGCCAAATCGTATAGCAATACTAACGCGGCTTCGCCGCGCGCAGGGAAGTGCAATCGGCAAGCATCGCACCTCTCCGAGCTGCTCGCTTGCAATGAAAATTTTCTCTGGGAGGGTGTAAGGGAGGGGGGTCTCTTTTTCAAAAAGAGATCCCCCTCCCTTATTATCGCACCCCTGCGCGGCGCAGGGAACAAATGCAGCGCTGTCGCGCTGCCATATTATTTTTTTTACTCTGCGCTCGGCAGCTTCGCTGCGGGCTTCATCAGCAACGCGCAGATGACGATCGCGAGGATCGTGTTCGGCAGCATATACGTGCCGTTGTACAGCACGGAGTAGAACACGGGAGACGTCATGGTCATGCCCATGAATTCCTCGGGCATATACTGCGCGTAGACCGTCACGCCCGAGATAAAGTGGATGACAAAGCGGCCGAGGCAGCCAACGAACGCGGCAAGCGGGAGCTTGGAATAGTCATTGTCCTTCACGCGGAAAAGGCCCGCAAGGCCGACCGCGCCGTAGGCGACGGAATAGTCGAAGATGATGGACACCCAGCTCACGGCGAAGCCCTCGGCGAAGAAATACTTGAGCGTGCCGAACGCGACGCCCGCGAGGATGCCCCAGGGCGCGCCATAGCGCACGGCGAAGAGGATGAGCGGAACCATCACAAGGGTGATCGAGCCGCCGAAGCCGCCAAACGACAGACCGATGGGAATTTTGAGATAGCTCAGCACAAGGGCGAGCGCGATGCAGATGCCGCCCTCGGTCAGGCGGCGGGTGCTGGAATGGGTGGACGTGTTGCTCATAAGGGATTCCTCCTAAAGATATGGTCCCTGTCCGCGCCGCGGCACAAAAAAGCACCGCGGCGTCGACGTCACGGTGCAAAGCTCAGGCAAGATCATCTTTGCATTCCTACGCCGGCATTACCCGGATCAGGTCTGAGGGACAGCGACGGCGATACGCCGCATCACAGCCGGCTTGCGCCAGCGCCCCTTGCAGGTATGGCGATATCTTAGTCCAATGTTCAAAATTTGTCAAGGATTTGAGGCAAAAGCGTGATTCCGAAAATAGAATATCGAAATTTAGAATTTGTGTTGCGTCTTTGTTGTGCCTGTGATACAATAAAATTAGTTAGGCAACCAAAATAATTGTGATATTTGTGATTTTCTCGTGAACAGGAGATCTGAAATGGCTGCATTCGTTGTCAACGGTACACCGGTCACGGTGGAGAAAAATCAAAAACTTATCCGCTATCTTCGCGACGAGCTGCATCTGACCAGCGTTAAGGACGGGTGCAGTGAGGGTGCGTGCGGCACGTGCCATGTCCTCATCGACGGCAAGCCGACGAAAGCCTGCATCCCTCAGACAGACAAGCTGGAGGGGAAACATATCGTCACGGTCGAGGGCCTTTCCGCCTTTGAAAAGGAGGCCTTTACCTACGCCTTCGGCGAGGCCGGAGCCGTGCAGTGCGGCTTCTGCATTCCAGGCATGGTCATCTCGGCCAAGGGGCTTATCGACCAGAACCCCGACCCCACGCGCGAAGAGGCGGCCTTTGCCATCCGCAACAATATCTGCCGCTGCACGGGCTATGTCAAGATCATCGACGGCATCCTGCTTGCGGCGAAGATTTTACGCGAGGGGAAAATTCCCGAAAAGAAGGAAGACTTTCAGGTTGGCTCGCGCGTGCACCGCATCGATGTCGCCGAAAAGGTACAGGGCTATGGCAAGTACCCCGACGACATCTATGTTGACGGCATGTGTTACGGCGGCGCGGTGCGCAGCCAGTACCCGCGCGCCCGCGTACTCTATATCCGCACGAAAGAGGCGGAAGAGCTCCCCGGCGTCGTATGCGTGCTGACGGCAAAGGACATTCCGGGCCAGCAGAACGTCGGCCACATCCAGAAGGACCAGCCGACGCTCATCGGCGAGGGGGAGATCACGCAGTATCTCGGCGACGCGGTGGCGCTTGTCTGTGCGCGCGACTTAGAAACACTCGAGCAGGCAAAAAAGCTTGTACGTGTCGTTTACGAAGAGCTTCCCGCGGTCTACGGGCCCGAGGAGGCGTCCGCCCCCGGTGCGCCCGAGGTCATCATGGGCAACCGCGGCAATTTGCAGGCGCACCGCCACGTTGTGCGCGGCAATGCAGACGAGGCCATCAAACATTCCAAATACGTCTTACACGAGAAGTTTGAGACTCCGTGGACGGAGCACGCCTTTTTGGAACCCGAGTGCTGCGTGGCGCTCCCGCTTGAAAACGGCGGCGTGAAGCTGCTGACGACCGACCAGAGCGCGCACACCACCCAGCACGAGTGCTCGGCGATGCTCGGCGTCGACTTTGCCCACTGCCAGGTCGAAAATATGCTTGTCGGCGGCGGCTTCGGCGGGAAAGAGGACATGTCCGTGCAGCACCACGCGGCGCTGATCGCATACATCGCGCGCGTGCCGGTCAAGGTGAAGCTCACACGGCAGGAATCGCTGCTCGTCCATCCCAAGCGCCATCCGATGTGGATGGACTTCACGATGGGCTGCGACGAAAACGGCATTATTCAGGGCGTAAAGGCGAGCGTCGTGTCCGACACGGGCGGCTTCGCCTCACTCGGCGGCCCCGTGCTCGAGCGCGCGTGCACGCACGCCGCGGGCCCGTATCACTATGAGAATTTTGAGATCGAGGGCCACGCCTACTATACGAACAATCCGCCCGCGGGCGCGTTCCGCGGCTTCGGCGTGACGCAGACCTGCTTTGCGACTGAAACGCTACTCAACGAGATGGCCGACCTTGTCGGCATCTCCCCGTGGGAAATTCGCTACCGCAACGCCATCCGCCCGGGCGAGGTGCTGCCGAACGGCCAGATCGTCGGCCCCGAAACGGGCCTTGTCGAAACGCTCGAGGCCATCAAGCCCTACTATGACGAAGCGGTCAAAAACGGCGAGCCGGTCGGCCTTGCCTGCGCGATGAAAAACGCGGGCGTCGGCGTCGGTCTTCCCGACTATGGGCGCTGCAAGCTCGTCATCGGCGATGATGGCAAGGTCCACATCCGCGCGGGCGCGTCCTGCATCGGTCAGGGTCTCGGCACGGTGCTGGTGCAGCTCGTCGTGACAAACGCAAAGCTCACGCGCGATCAGGTCGTCTACGACGGCAACAGCACGTTCATAACGCCTGACAGCGGCGATACCTCCGGCTCGCGCCAGACGCTCGTCACCGGCGAGGCCTGCCGCCGCGCATGCCTGCTGCTGCGCGACGCGATGGAGTACCGCTCGCTGAGCGATTTGAAGGGGCAGGAGTTTTACGGCGAATACTACGCCAAGACGAACCCGCTCGGCGCAAATGTGCCGAACCCCGTCAGCCATGTCGCCTATGGCTACGCGACGCAGATGTGCATTCTCGACAAGGAGACGGGCAAAATTAAAAAGATGGTCGCCGCGCACGATGTCGGCAAGGCCATCAACCCGCTGTCCTGCGAAGGGCAGATCGAGGGCGGCGTCGTGATGAGCATGGGCTACGCCTTGACAGAGCAGTACCCGCTCGACCACGGCAAGCCCACGGCAAAATACGGCACGCTCGGCCTGTTCCGCTCGCATCAGATCCCCGAGATCAAGGCGATCGTCATCGACAAGCCGGGATTAAACCTCGCCAACGGCGCCATCGGCATCGGTGAGATCACGTCCATCCCCACGGCGCCGGCCATCGCGCAGGCGTATTACCGCTACGACGGCGAGCGCCGCCGCAGCCTGCCGCTCGACCATACGCCGTACAAAAAGTAATACAATCAGGAGAGAGCTATGAAACGAGTTCTCATCATCTATACCGGCGGCACCATCGGTATGACGCGCACGGAAAACGGCTACGCGCCGCGCGCGGGCTACTTCCGCGCCGCGCTCGACGCCATCCCCGACCTCCGCGCGCCGGAGATGCCGGAGTGGGAATTCTACGAGCTCTCGCCGCTGCTGGATTCATCCAACATGACCGTGCGCGAATGGAACTGCATCGCAGAGCTGATCGCGCAGAAATATGACGATTACGACGGCTTCGTCGTCCTGCACGGCACGGACACGATGGCCTACACGGCTTCGGCACTGTCGTTCATGCTCGATGGGCTCGACAAGCCCGTGGTGCTCACGGGCTCGCAGATCCCGCTGTGCGAAATTCGCAGCGACGGGCGCGACAACCTCATCACCGCGCTGCTGATTGCGGGGGAAGGCATCGTGCGTGAGACGTGCCTGTACTTCGGTGGAAAGCTGCTGCGCGGCAACCGCGCGACAAAATACTCCGCCGACGGACTCATCGCTTTCATTTCGCCCAACTACCCGAGCCTTGCCGAGGCGGGCATTTCCATCAAATATAATGAAGCCGCCCTCCTGCCGCGGCAGGAAGGCGGGCTCAAGCTTCGGACGCTTGATAATATTCCCATCGGCGTCATCAAGGTATTTCCGGGCATTCAGTTTTCGCTGTTCGAGGCCATCATGACCGAAAAGCTCCGCGGTATCGTCATCGAGACGTTCGGCGCGGGCAACATCCCCGGCGACGGGAACGCGCTGCTGCCCATCATCCGCAAGGCGTTTCAGAACGGCACGGTGCTCACGGTCTGCTCGCAGTGTCCGCAGGGCGCGGTGTCGCTCGGCACCTACGAAACGTCCAGCGCGCTCAAAAAGGCGGGCGCGGTCAGCGGACTCGACATGACGACCGAGGCCGCCGTCGCCAAGCTCTACTATCTCTTCTCCTGCGGCTACGACAAGGAGAAGATCAAGCAGGCAATGGAAGAAGACCTCCGCGGCGAGATCAGCGTTTCTTAAGCGCTTCGAGCGCTTCCTTCGTGTCAACGTCGCGCAGCTCCGTCTCCGGCGCTTCAAAGAGCAGCAGATCATCTAAATGCCTCTTGATGACCGCGCTGCCGCCGACATCGCCCTCAAGCGATAAAAGCTCAGGAAAGAAGCGGGCAGGGAAGAGGCAGGGGTTGCCCCGCACGCCGTTGTGTCCCAATCCGACGATGTTTTCGCTGTGCGCGCGGAAGAACTCAAGCTCCTGCGCGACGGTCTTGCGCTTGAGCATCGGCTGGTCGGCCACCATGAAGCAGAGCGCGTCACAGTCTGACAGCGCTGCCGTGCCGAGGCGGATCGTCTCGCTCTGGCCGCGCTCGGGATGTTCGTTCCGCAGCGTTTCAAAGCCAAATTTTTTGGCGGCCGCTTCCACGTTTTCGTGCTGCGTCACGACCAGCACGCGGGAAAAGCTCTCCCGCGGGATCGCCTCAAGCGCATGCTCGATAAGCGGCTTTCCGTTTACCATCGCGGCGAGCTTGTTCTCGCCAAAGCGCGCGGCATTGCCCGCCGCCATGACCACGCATCCTATTTTCAACGTGTTATCCATCTATTAAATCACCAGTCATTCGTTTCTTTTTCACCAATCGGCAGAAAAAAGTGGACAAAATGGTACATCCGCGATCATTTGTATTATATCACGCATGCAGCACTGTACACGCTGTGCGAAATGTGCTAAAATAATAGCAAAGGAGTTGCAGATTTCGAGCAAAACCGACAAAGCGGCTGCTCGGAACAGGAGGTAGACAGATGAGCAAGGTAGGAAAAAGCGAGATCCGCGTCGATGCGTTCGACAAGGTCACCGGACGCACGAAATACTATGAGGATCGGATGCCGGCCGGTGCGCTCTATGCGCGCATCAAGCATTCCACCATCGCGCACGGATTTGTCAAATCAGTCGACAAGTCCGCGGCAGAGGCCATCCCCGGCGTTGTGAAGGTGCTGACCTGCTTCGACGTGCCGGAGTACTGCTTCCCGACGGCGGGCCATCCCTGGTCGATGGACCCGGGGCATCAGGACGTGGCCGACCGCAATCTTTTGAACCGCCATGTGCGCTACTACGGCGACGACGTCGCGGTCGTCATTGCGGAGGATGAGGTCTCGGCCATGCAGGGCGTGCGCGCGCTGAAGGTCGAATATGAGGAACTCCCGTTTGTGCTCGACGTGCAGAAGGCCATGGAACCCGACGCGCCCTGTATCCACGAAAATTTCCCGGGGAATATCCTGAAGCACACCGATATCCGCAAGGGCAATTATCAGCAGGCGATCAAAGAGCCCGGCCTCATCAAGGTCGAGGGCTGGTACAACACCCCCACCGTGCAGCACAGCCACATTGAAAACCACGGCTGCTACGCTTATGAGGAAAATGGCCGCATCGTCGTCGTGTCCTCCACGCAGATCCCGCACATCATCCGCCGCATCGTCGGTCAGGCGCTCGGGCGTCCGTGGGCGGATATCCGCGTCATCAAGCCCTACATCGGCGGAGGCTTTGGCAACAAGCAGGATGCGCTCTATGAGCCGCTGTGCGCGTGGTGCTCTACGCAGGTGCACGGAAAATGCGTGCGCATCGACTGCTCGCGTGAAGAGACATTCGTCAGTAACCGTGTGCGCCACTCGATCCGCTTCCATATCATCACGTGGCTCCATAAGGACGGCTCGATTGCCGCGCGCAAGGTCGAGTGCTTCTCCAATCAGGGCGCGTATGCCTCGCACGGCCATTCGATCGTCGCCAAGGCTATGGGCTCGTTCCCGCAGATCTATCCCTGCGACAATTTCGAGGGCGACGCTTACACCGTGTACACAAACCGCCCCGCCGCGGGCGCGATGCGCGGCTACGGCATGCCGCAGGCGTCGTTCGCGGACGACGCGAACATCGACGAGTGCGCGAAGGCCGTTGGCATGGAGCCGCTCGAATACCGCATGAAGTACATCATGCCCAAGGGCTTCCACGACGGCTTCTCAGGTAACACGAACTACTACGATTCTTTCCGCGAATGTCTGGAAAAGGGGAAGGAGTACATCGAATACGACAAAAAGCGCGAGGAGTATGCCAAGGACATCGGCCCCGTCCGCCGCGGCATCGGCGTGGCGGCCTTCTGGTACAACACGGCGGTGTATCCCATCTCGCTTGAAACGTCCTCGAACCGCATGCTCCTGAATCTCGACGGCACGGTGACGATGCAGTGCGGTGAGACGGAGATCGGGCAGGGCGCGGACACGGCCTATGCGCAGATGACGGCCGAGGCCGTCGGCCTCAAGAGCTATCACGACGTGCGCGTCGTCTCGTGTCAGGATACGGACATCACGCCCACAGGCCTCGGCGCTTACGCGAGCCGCCAGACCTACGTCGCGGGCTTCTCCATCCGCCAGACGGCGGCGCTCCTGCGGCAGAAAATTCTTCAGTACGCGACAAAGCTCACCCGTCAGGCGGTCGACAATATGGACATCGTCGACGGCAACATCATCCGCAAGGGCGACGGCATGGTGCTCATGTCGCTGAAAGACCTTGCGATGACCGCGCAGTACAACGCCGCGGACTCCGAGCACATCACCGCCGAGTCGACCTACACC
>CEAX01052861.1_pt1 | contig 16824 bp, 7 predicted proteins | sample 554721 | NCBI WGS metagenome assembly CEAX01 (sample SAMEA3182098, study PRJEB8094) | gut metagenome | biome: human; feature: gut; material: Stool; isolation source: human stools | place: Canada | collected 2012-05-30 | reverse complement strand
ATATTTGATGCAGCCAAAATTGTAGCTGCCATTAGAAAGGCAAACGATTCAGTGCTAGACTATGAGAAGCTTACTGCTGATCAGATTGAGGAAATTGCAAGCAACGTGGAGACTGCATGTGAGAACATGAAGCGCTCTCCAAGCGTTGAGGAGATACAGGATATGGTGGAGAACCAGCTCATGAACAAGCGTGCCTTTACCGTAGCCAGAAATTACATTACTTACAGATACAAGAGAGCCATCGTCCGTAAGTCAAACTCTACGGACCAGCAGATTCTTAGCCTTCTTGAGTGCAATAACGAGGAGGTAAAGCAGGAAAACTCCAACAAGAATCCTACTGTAAACAGCGTGCAGCGTGATTACATGGCAGGTGAGGTGAGCAAGGATATCACACGCCGTTTCCTGCTTCCTGAGGATATAGTGGAGGCTCATGAGAAGGGGCTTATCCATTTCCACGATGCAGATTATTTTGCACAGCATATGCACAACTGCTGTCTTGTAAACCTTGAGGACATGCTTCAGAACGGCACAGTAATCAGTGAGACTATGATTGACACACCAAAGAGCTTTTCAACAGCCTGCAACATTGCTACACAGGCTATCGCACAGATTGCCAGCTCACAGTATGGTGGACAGAGTATCTCGCTTGCACATCTGGCACCATTTGTACAGGTCAGTCGTGAGAAGTTCAGAAAGCAGGTGCAAAAGGAATTCGAGAGCGTAGGCCTTGATTTAGATGAAGAAAAAATCAACGAGGTAGCAGAGCTCCGTGTCAAGGAGGAAATCAACCGTGGTGTGCAGATGATTCAGTATCAGGTCATCACACTCATGACTACAAACGGACAGGCACCGTTTATCACAGTATTCATGTACCTGAATGAGGTATCCGATCCGCAGACAAAGGCAGATCTTGCCGCAATCATTGAGGAGATGCTGCACCAGAGAATAAAGGGCGTAAAGAACGAAAAGGGTGTATATATCACACCGGCATTCCCTAAGCTCATATATGTGCTTGAGGATGATAATATCACAGAGGATTCAAAGTACTGGAATCTCACAGTGCTCGCGGCACAGTGCTCTGCAAAGAGAATGGTGCCTGACTATATTTCAGAGAAGGTCATGAAGGAGCTTAAGGACGGAGATGTGTATACATGCATGGGCTGCCGTTCATTCCTCACAGTGGACAGATGCTCACAGACAGCGGGCAATGTGGCACATGCCGAGAACTTTGATCCAAACAAGCGTAAATACTATGGACGTTTCAACCAGGGTGTTGTCACCTTAAATCTCGTTGATGTGGCATGCTCATCAGAAAAGGATGAGGAAAAATTCTGGAAGATACTTGATGAGAGACTTGAGCTGTGTCATAGAGCACTTATGTGCAGACATAAGAGGCTTCTTGGTACCAAATCCGATGTAGCACCGATTCTCTGGCAGAACGGAGCACTTGCACGTCTGAAAAAGGGAGAGGTTATAGACCCATTATTATTTAACGGATACTCAACAATCTCACTCGGCTATGCAGGACTTTGTGAGTGTGTACGCTATATGAAGGGAGTATCACACACAGAGCCAAAAGAGGGAACACCGTTTGCACTTAAGGTAATGCAGCGCTTAAACGATGCATGTGAGCAGTGGAAAAAGGAGTCAAACATCGATTTCAGTATATATGGCACACCGCTTGAGTCTACCACCTATAAGTTCGCGAAGTGCTTACAGAAGCGCTTTGGTATCATCAAGGGTGTTACCGACAAGAACTATATTACAAACAGCTACCATGTGCATGTAACAGAGCAGATTAATGCATTTGACAAGCTAAAGTTTGAGTCCCAGTTCCAGAAGCTGTCTCCGGGTGGCGCTATCAGCTACGTGGAGGTACCAAACATGCAGGACAATATCCCTGCAGTGCTTTCAGTAATGCAGTACATTTACGACAATATCATGTACGCAGAGCTGAATACAAAGAGCGACTATTGCCAGGTATGCGGCTACGACGGAGAAATCAAAATCGTAGAGGAAGAGGGCTCAGGCAAGCTTATCTGGGAGTGCCCACACTGTGGCAATCGTGACCAGAACAAGATGAGTGTAGCCCGCCGTACATGCGGCTATATAGGCACACAGTTCTGGAATCAGGGAAGAACCCAGGAGATTAAAGAGCGAGTGCTTCATCTGTAGAAGTTAAAGGAATTGTTGTTTTTATGAATTCTTAACTGGGATATAGTATTCTTAAGTGGAATAAGTGAAAACGTGCCGAAAATAAAAATGAATTCTTAACTGGGATATATTGAAAATTCCATAGTAAAATGTTAAAATAAGACATATCAAAAGGTATGTCTTATTTTTTTTATGGAGAATACGTTATGGCAAGAAGAATGTCAGACAGATCAAAGCAAAACCTTCACATGGGTGAAGGAAAAGGTAAAGATTATGTTCCATATATAATGACACCGGAATTCAATAGTTTAGGTACTACTTCTATAATCAAGGATTGGAAAACCGGGCGCAGTATACACTGCATGTCTCAAGGTGAGGCAATGTGGTATTATTTATTGCGCTGGAATGACAGTAATATAGATATTCGTGAACAATTCCCATTAGATAATAAAATTACAGTAAAAATTGCAGATAAATTTGGAATCAAGCATCCGCAAAGCAGTGTACATGTTATGACTACTGATTTTCTTGTTACAAAAAATGATGGTTCGTTACATGCTTATTCAGTAAAGGCTGATAGAAATCTGAATGATCGTACAATAGAGCTTTTATATATTGAAAGGGAATACTGGAAATATAACAATGTTCCGTTTGATATGCTCTATGCAACAGATGCAGATCAAATAATGTTTAATAATATAAGACTGATTACAGAGTTTTATAATAAAGATGCAGTATATGATAAATATTCTTATTCAAAACATCTGATTGCCATAAAAGAAATAGAGCTGGATCTTTCACAGACGATTATAGATAAAGATCGGCTTGATAAAATATTGGAGGAATTCCATTATGAGTAATATTGATAATATGACAACAGGAAATATCATAACAGATAAAGAAACTGGTACTCGTTACAGGATAATTTATGTTTCAGTAAAGAATATAGTATTGTGCGAAATGGATATTACTAAATTTGTTCTTATATCTATGAGTTACATGCAGCTTGTAGATTTCATACAGGAACACAACTTTACAATTTCGGATGATAAAGGTCTTGTTTTTGACGAGAACAATCTTTCAGAGAATATAAAGACTAAGTATATTCGTAACAGAGATATGATGAATGAAATTGTGGCTGCTTATGGTCCGACATTTTTAGGATTAAGTGGGAAAAAACCTAAAAAGCGTCTATATGAGATACTGGAAAAGTACAATTGTTCAAGCAGTACATTTTGGAGATTGTGCGTAAAATATTTTCAGTCGGGTATGAAAACGTATACTTTAGTAGATGGAAAAACTTGGAGCAATGTCAAAGGAAAAGAGTTAAAAAGAAACGTAAAATCAGGAAAACACAGTGAATACGTAGAATCCGGCATTGTTGTAAATGATAAAGTACGTGAGCAGTTTGAAGATGCTCTTAATCATTACAAAAAAGGCAGAGCTAAAAGTTTCAGATCAGCTTTTGACTGGATGAATTATAAATACTATAGTGAAACAAAGATAATAAACGGTGTTACTACTGTCGGTCTTATGCCTGAATCGCAGAGGCCTACTTATAACCAGTTTTATTATTATTGCAGTAAACATATTACGGAACAGGAAAAAGATCTTATAAAAACATCAGCAGCCGAGCAGCGTAACAATAAGCGTCTCCTTACAAGCGATTCACTGCATGGTGTTTATGGTCCCGGTGATATGGTGGAAATTGATGCATGTGAAGCTGATGTTTCTTTGGTATCTTCAGCTGACAGCAACAAAACAATAGGACGTCCTATCGTATATTTTATGATAGATGTTTACACAAGAGCTATCATAGCAATGTCAGTGGCATTTGATAACAACTCTATTCTCGGAGTTACGAACCTGTTTCTAAATCTGGCTGACAATAAAAAAGAATACTGCAGCCGTTTTGGAATGGGATTTGATGATGATGCAATCTGGCCATCAAACATCAAACCACGCCGTGTACGTGTTGACCGTGGATCTGAGTTTAAGAGCAAAGAATTCATACGTATATGCAATGAACTTGGAATAGAGCTTCAGATAGTGTCTGGAGCCAGCGGTTCATTAAAAGGTGTGGTTGAACAGTCATTTCATCAGATGCATTCAAGACAGAATGAGCATCTTGAAGACAATGGACTCATTGAAAAAAGATATGATTCCAATCATCATAAAGAAGCAACTCTTAATATTGAGCAGTATACAAAGATGGTCATTAACTTTGTACTCATGCATAATCAGCAGTATGACAAGACTTACCCTCTTACAAAAGAGATGATGGACAAGAGAATACAGCCTATACCGGCGGCTTTGTGGGCATATGGTGCACAAAAGATAGCACCATCGCGCATACCTGATAAAGATCAGTATTTGTACACACTTATGACACCTATAAAAGCTAAACTGTCAAGGTGTGGTATATCATACAATGGATTATGGTATCTGCCAAAAGATGACAAAAAGCTTACAAAAGATATGTTCCGTGCAGGGACAAAGAAAGTACCATTTGAAGCACGCATGGACAAGCGCTCTGTCAACGATATTTATTATATCCGTAATGGAAATCTTATGAAAGCGTCATTAAATGAGATGATCACAGGAAATGCGGATTTTGCTGATCTTACAGAAAAAGAATGGAATGATTATAGAAAAGGCAAATCCCAGCTTGATGCAAAAGGACGCATACAGAATGAGGATCTTTCAGCTTTCAACTATTCTGTAAATCAGGAAATAGTTGAGTCTGCACAGAAAAACACTTATTCTGATAAAAAGAATATGCGTGTAACAAGGGAACTTGAAAAGCAAAAAGTCTCACGCGAAAACAATATTGCACAAAGACTGCAAGATGAAGATACAAAAGTGCTTCCGGAAAAGCCAAATCCAAAACCGAAGAGAAAACCAAAGAGTTTTCAGGAAGCTATTGAGATGTATTTTGACTAAGGGGGATTTATGGAGAAGAAAAAATATTATGTGGAATGTGAAGAAGGGGCTTCACAGTACGATGAATATGATCTGACCAATCAGAATATTGTTTCGGCGTGCTATGTAAAAGCAAAAGTTAAGGAAGATGAGGGAAATCTGTATATCGAGGCACTGCCCTATCCAAGAGAGGAAAAAGATATCTATAGGGCATACAGTCGCTCATTTGCCAGCTACAGCTATGACAGCATCAAAAAGATGACAAAGCTTGAGAAAATGCTGCAGGTTGGTATGCTCAAAGAGATACGTTTCCCTCTGCCATTCCATAGTGAACTGGAATTTTCATTTTATAATGCACTGCTTGTATCATACAGGCACCGTAAAAGATGTTCAGTATATGATAAAAATATAAATTATATGGCAGAAAACAAAGAAAATGAAATGACCAGTGTGCTTTATGGAGATTCCAGTGACGCTACTAATGCTGGCTTTTCACTTATCGGATATTCAGGCTGCGGAAAAAGCTCTGCAATAAGTACGCTCGTATCACATTATCCGCAGGTAATAATGCATGATGATGGTGACGACGGATATTTCCCACAGATTACGTATTTGGTTGTAAACTGTATAGCAAACAGCAATTTTTCAGCATTATATGAAGGTATAGGTGATGCCATAGACAAAGCGTTTGGCAACGCACAGCCCGTATATGCCATGGAAATAAAAAAGACAACTGGACTTGGAAATAAAGCTGAAAAAGTAAGAAATTTCATTGAACTGTTTGGTGTGGGAATAATCATTTTCGATGAGATACAGCTCATTGATTTTGAGCATACAAAAGAGAACACATTTGACTCACTTCTGACGCTTGCAAACCGTACTAAGGTTGCTATAGCCGTGGTTGGTACTGAAGAGGCTAGGGATAAAATGTTTCATGAGCTTCGTACTGCGCGCCGTGTAGGAACTATGATAAATGGAAACAGATATTGTGAAAACAGAGAGTTTTTTGAATATCTTGTGGAACAGATCTTTAAGTACCAGTGGTTCAAAGAGCCAGTTGAAGTTACAGATGAGATAATTGACGCACTGTATGATGTAACAAAGGGAATAATTGACCAGCTTGTGAGTATATATTCATGCATGAATATTGAAGCCATAACATCGCGTAAAAAGATAGAAATAAATGCTGAATTTATACATCATGTAGCTGACAAATATTATCCGGGCATTCAGGATGTCATTGGAAGCATTGGCTGTAATGAAGACGCACTTGAACTTGAGGAAATACGAAAGAATGCCGATATGCGCATAAACAAACTCATGGACGAGGCAAAGCAGGAACAGGGAATGAAAAAGATAAAGGAAAACAGTACTGCAAAGCCAAGTGTTTCATTACATAATGTGGCTGCAAATATACGTATAATATATGATGATTATACTGACAGTCAGATTGAGGACGCATATAACAAGGTTATCTGTAAAGCATCATCAAATGGCAAAAATGAAAAAGAAATAACCCGTATGGTAGTTGAAACATTACAGAAACTTCCCAAAAAACATGTTGCCAAGAACAAGATGCCAAAACCTGATATCCAACATATGAGAAGTGTTTTAGAACTGGAGAATGCCGATGATTCCAATAGTTGAAAAACCTCTGCCGGATGAACTACTGTCATCATGGATATACCGGCTTTCAAAGAGAAACGGATTAAACTGCAACAGATTCGCAGAAGCATATATGCATGAAAAGGTTAAAAATACAAGCCAGCTTGTAGATATACGCTATGGATATACGTCTTTTTACAAGAATATATATACCAAGCAATCATTAAAGGATCTGTATCTGCAGACAACCACATACAGCTTTGAATCATTGTGGATGACAAAAGGTCAGCAGGCAAGGTACATAAACAACGTGTTCAGACCTTATGATAAGCTTAATACGTCAGTTAATAAACTGGTGAAAAAAGTAAGGATATGCTCTGAATGTTTTAAACAGGATAAATCTGCATATGGAACAGCATATCTGCACAGGGCACACCAGTTGTCAGGTGTCAAAGTATGTACAGTGCATAATGTGAAATTGCTTGAATATACAAATCGTTCTTTTGAAAATGAAGTGGATTTTTTGGATGTATGTAGGTCGATTGAGACAGATGTATCAGATGAATCCCTGATTAAATATGCCATGTATGCGGGCACAATTTTAGAAAGTGGCATTGAGTCATGCATGGAGACTGTCAAAAATGTAGTCCATGAAAAAATGAAGGAATCATCTTCTGTTTTAAGTGGAATAATGCACTGGAAATACAAAGATCTTGTTAATTTTGACGTCTCAAAATTCATGGCAGTAAAATTGATAAGTGTTAAATATATACATGCAGAAGGAATTATCCCGATATTGATGTATCTGTTTCCGGATACAAATGAACTTATAGACAGGCTAATAGGCTCTGAACCGGCAATAATAGAAAGAACCTGCCCTGTCTGTAATGAAACATATTGCACTACAGAATATGCAGAACATGTGGGATTTGGCTGTCCGGTATGCGAGCAAAAGCTAAACCTGCAGGAACGCTATGCTTCATATATGAATACTTTACTGCCGGATTATGAAATAGAAGGAACATTTGAGGGACTTGATAATAAAGTACAATTTTATCATAACAGATGTGGAAAAAACATCGCCTTGAAACCAAGAGAGGTAATATTTGAAAATAAAAGATGTAACTGTGAAAACATCATTACATTCGAAGACGCAAAAGAAACCGTAGAATCATCAGGTGAATACCAGCTTCTGTATTACACTAAAACGGAAGAACCTGTAAAAATCCATAGTATCAAATGTGGACATGATTTCAAAGTCAGTTACCGGAAATTCATTAAAAGTCCATACTGTCGTGAATGCAGACGTCTTAAACTTATTTTTGATAAACGTGTTGAGGAACTGACGAATGGTGAATATACAGTCTCCGGACAATACATAAACCAAGAAACTAAAGTCCTGATACGCCATGAAATATGTAAAAAGGAACAATTTTATCTTCCAAGACATTTTTTGAGCGGACAACGCTGCCGATGTAATTATGAAAATAAACTGGATGAGGAATGGAACAAGATGTACGCTATTCTGACGGAGTATAAAAAAGAGCATGGAAACACTGATGTTCCAAAGAGAGAATCTTACAAATGCCAGTCACTTGGCAGATGGGTACAGAAACAAAGAAATGATTATAAAAATGGGAAGCTTAACGAGTACAGACAGGACAAACTTAATGAATTAGACTTTACATTTGAGCCGCATGATGCCGAGTGGAACAGACGATTTGAACAATACAAGTGTTATATCCAACAGACAGGCACAACCCATATTTCTAGGCGTGCTGATTTCGAGGGCGAACATCTGGGCGCGTGGATTCAGACTCAGAAACACAGATATAAGATTGGAAAATTGTCCAAAGACAGAGAAAATTCATTTTTAAGGTTAGATGAGCACTTTTTTGATTAAATTTTTTACCTTGAATTTGTAAGGGTATAGTTTGGTTGTAACTATACCCTTATTATTTTGCATCCGATTTTCTATTAATCATTTTGACCTCCTTGTTTGCAAAAAAAAATAAAGTTTGAGTTGTTTCTATAATATAAATATATATGGATTTTGCAAAATAAGGGTTAAAAATTAAACATACAAGTGTTATAATATAAGTGTTTTATTGAAAGATTTTGTTGATGAAGATTAAAAATAATCAAGTAGAATAAATAAACGATACATCTAATTTGTCCCACTTAGAAATTCATAATTTTGAAGAAAAATGAGAAAAAATTTTATATATCCCAGTTAAGAATTAATAAAAAGTTACAAAAACGAGTAAAAACAGATTAGTTTGTCCCATTTAAGAATTCATAATAACAAATATGCCGTATGGCAGCTTTTGAAAATATTTCATAAGCTGCTGTACGGCTTTTTTATATATAGTACTGGGGACTCTGGCAATTTGCCTATAAAAAAACTAAAAATTCTGATGCATATTAATATATTTAGTTTGCATAAAAAATTATTATACTTCTAAACTCGTAAAAGTATTGTGAAATTTCCACAAAATCTATGTGAATATCATTATTTGAAAAACCGTTTGAACATACTAATCTTTGTACATTTTCCCATATTTACAAATATTAAATTGATGTATTTTTGCTAAATATTGCAGAAATAAGTTGGCATTTATGTCTATTGAAACGTAAACGCTTAATGTATAAACTGTAAATATAGTTATTGCAACCGATTGCGCTGTTGCGCATGGAACAGATGAAATCATGCGCGGCATGCAATTTGAGAAGGTGCATGTCAGTGGCTTAATGGCTTTGATATTTATCAATTTGATAGTCATTTACCACTGCATAAAACAAGGAGGAAAATATGAGCAGGAAGAGAAAAATGGCATCTATAACAAGTGCCGGACTGGTGTTTGCAATGCTTCTAAGCCAGAGCGCTGTGGCGGATTTTGGCACAGAGCGGGTTAAGGCAGCAGAGAATACCGCAAAGTGGGTAGACACAGAGTATGTGGTGAATGGAGACTTTGAGTCAGGAGCAGATAATTGGGATATTAATATACCAAAAGACACTGAAAACTGGCTTTACGGATCAGGAGCAGAAAATGGATATTATTGCATCTGGGAGAATAAAACAGATGAAGAAAAAAATGTATCTATCTCACAGACCGTTAAGCTTCCGGCCGGAACATATAAACTTGGAATAAAAAGCACCGGTGCAGCAGGTGGATTAAAACTGAGTGCAGGAGAATATGTCAGCACAGATTTAAAGGCTTCTGGGTGGGCTGATGATCAGAGCAAATGGGAATCAATTGAGACAGGGGAATTCACTCTTGATAAGGAAAGTGACGTGAAGGTTTTTGTTTTAGGAAAGCTGACAGCATGGAATAAAGGCAGCGCAATTGATGATATTGTTTTGTATGAAAAAGAAGCAGATGATACTGACTCTTCCGAAGAAAACCAGAAAGGCTACACAATTTCAGTAAACCAGACAGAAGTAGCCGTAGAAAATGGTGATACAGTTAATCTTGAAGCAAAGATTACTTATGATGGAAAAGAAATAAGTGAACTTCCTGAGGGAGTAAATTTATGGTGGTGGGTTGATACATGGAATGATCACACAGACGGATTGAGTGACGGAACATTAGAAAACGATAAAAATTCCGGAAAAACTCTTAAGGCAGCTTACACAACAAAGTCAGCCGGTAAGTATTATGTTGTAGCCCAGCTTAAGGATGCAAATAACAATGAGCTTGGTTTAGTATGTACAACCATTACATCAAAGGCACCTGAAATTGATACCTCAGTAGACAATGACGATATTGTTGTTGCAAAGGTAAAGGATTTGTCGCCTGATTTCATAATGGGAATGGACATTTCATCTGTTATAACAGAATTAGGCAGTGGTGTTGTGTACAAGGATTATAGCGGAAAAGAAATTAAAAACGTTACAGATTTCTGCAAATTCCTGGCAGAAAACGGCATAAACCATATCCGTGTCAGAGTATGGAATGATCCATATGATTCAAACGGAAATGGATATGGTGGTGGAAATAACGATGTGGCAACAGCAAAGAAAATTGCTGATGCATGCCGCAGCGCAGGCATAAAAATGCTTGTTGATTTCCATTGCTCAGATTTCTGGACAGATCCGAGTAAACAGATGGTGCCTAAGGCATGGAAGGGCTATACAGTTGATGAGAAAGCCACAGCTGTAGAAGAGTTTATCAACGAATCACTAAACACAATTGATGCATCAAAGGATGTTGTAGATATGGTTCAGGTTGGAAATGAGACAACAGGCGGTTTTATCGGAGAAACAAAAACAGATGCCATGTGCAAGCTCTTTTCTGCAGGCTCAAAAGGTGTTAAGGATTACAACAGTGATGTAAAGGTTGTGATCCATGTGGAAAGCCCACAGAAGAATACACTTACAACATGGTCAGATAATCTTGAAAATTATAATGTAAATTATGATATTCTTGGAACAAGCTATTATCCATACTGGCATGGTACACTGAGCAATTTAAAGAAAGAACTTAGCTATGTTCAGACTAAGCACAACAAGGATGCAATGGTTGTAGAAACAAGCTATGCATATACACTTGATGATTCAGATGGTCATGGAAATACTGTTCGTGAGGGAAATAATGATGACTCGGCAGATGCCACAGAGCCTTTCACAGTGCAGGGACAGGCTACTTTCATGAGAAATCTCATCAATGCTGTAAATGAAGCAGGCGGACTTGGTGTATATTACTGGGAGCCGGCATGGATTACAGTTGGAGATACCACAGGTCTTTCAGAGGAAGCTGCAGCGGCAAGATATGAAGCAAATAAAAAGATTTGGGAGGAAAAGGGCTCAGGCTGGGCATCAAGCTACAGTGGAGAGTATGATCCAAAGGATGCAGGAAAATGGTATGGCGGTTCCGCTGTTGACAATCAGGCAATGTTTTATCCGGATGGAACAGCAACAGCAGGTCTTAAGGTATGGAATTACGTAAAGACCGGTGCAAAGGTAACCAGAATCGGAGTTGAGGATATAGAAACAGCAGATGTCACAGGAGAGGCAGGAAAAGAGCTGGAGCTTCCAAAGACAGTTAATGTGACATATAATACTGAAAAGGTTGAAGAGAACGTTGTTTGGAATACAGAGGGAATTGATTTTTCAAAGGCAGGAACATACACTGTAGAGGGAACTGTTAAATTCAGCAGAAAAATCGAGCGTGGTGTTTATAAAGATAAGACATCGGGTACAACAAAATGTACAGTAGTTATAAAGCAGAAAAATCTTATTACAGACGCAGATGATGCAGGCTTTGAAAAGGCTGATAATTTTACTGCCAATAACAAGATTGTCGATTCGGTTTCTTCTACCAAGGATGATAAAAAGTCAGGAGCAGCATGTGCTCACTGGTACAATGCCGGCACAGATGCAGCCGAGGCAGAAATTACATACAAGAAAGCTATTACACTTGCTTCAGGCGAGTACATCTTTGAGTATGTAGGACAGGGAGCTGACGGAGATGAGCTTTATGCTGAGGTTATGGATTCAGAAGGCAATATCATTGCAAAGGGAGATAATGTTACACTTGAGGGTTGGAAAAACTGGAAGACTCCAAGCGTTTCATTTAAGCTTGAGAAAGAAACCAAAGTTACACTTGTTGTCGGTATCGTGAGTGCAAAAGGTGGCTGGGGAACAGTTGATGACCTATACTTATATCAGACAAAGTCAGCTGACAAGAGTGATGCCGATAATGGTAATACCGGTGATGATGAAAACAAGAAGCCGGATACCCCATCTACTGATGATAATAACAAGGACAATACAGGTAGCGGTGATACTACCACTGACAAGGATAATGGCACAGACAAGGATGATGCCAACAAAGGCAGCACAACAGTACCAATAACAGCACCGACCACACAGCCTGCAAAGGCTCTTACACCGGGAGCGGTTGTATCAAGCACATCCGACACCAAAACAACTGTAAAGGACACTAAGGGAATCCTTCCGGATACAGTAAAATTCGAGTCAAAGAAGGTAACTGATGAGAAGGAAGTGGCAAAGGTTGCAGATGTAGTAAAGAATAAAATTGTAGGAGTAAAGGATGTTTTAATATATGAGCTTAATCTGACAGATGGCACTACACAGCTTCATCAGCTTGCAGACAAGGTTCAGGTAACTATGGATATGCCGTTTGCATTAGCTGACAATGAGGCAATCAAGGTGTTCCGTGTAGATTCAGACAAGCTTATAGCATGCACATCAAGGGTAGCAGATGGAAAGCTTGTATTTGAGACAGACCATTTCAGCACATTTGCCTTTGTAAAGGTAAATACCAATGCAGGTACTAAAGCAGCTGCTGCAGGCGCAGCAAAGACCTCAGATGACAGCAATATGTATATGTGGCTTGTTATCGCAATGGCAGGTCTTGGCGTATCAATCGCAGCTCTTACGAAACGCAAAAAGGAGCAGGCATAGCAGCTCTTCTAAAAGAACAACATAACGCATAAGAAAAATAAAATAAAAAATAAAACCGTCGTACCGGGGCCGTAAATGGCAGGGTACGACGGTTTTACTTATGTGCTTTACTGATTAATTACTTTAATTATTCATCAAACTTTTCGGCTTTATCGAAAAGCTCATAAACCTCTTTTGAAGGCTCCTTTGTGCAAAGTGTCACAACAACGGCTGCGATAAGTCCTAAAACAAATCCCGGCAGCAGCTCGTAGATTCCGGTTGATGTGAGGAATGCATACCACAATATATCAACGGCAGCACCTGTTATGATTCCGGCAACAGCACCCTTGAAGTTAAAGCGCTTCCAGAAGAGGCTGAGCATGATTGCAGGTCCAAAGGCAGCTCCAAAGATACCCCATGCATTGGAAACAAGTGCCATGATAGAGCCGGCATTAGGGTTTGAAGCGATGATGAGTGCTGCAACAGAGATTCCAAGAACGACAATACGGCCGGTCCACATCATCTCTTTGTCATTTGCCTTACCTTTTCTGATGACAGGCTTGTACACATCACTCGAGAAAGCAGATGAAGCAGCAAGCAGCTGGCTGTCTGCGGTACTCATGGAAGCGGCAAGCACTGCTGAGAGGAGTATACCTGAGATAACACCCGGGAAAATCTTTCTTACAATCTGTATGAAAACAAGAGAGTTTTCATTGATTGATTCGTCAAAGCCAAGGAAAAGTCTTCCGATTACTCCGATTAAGGTTGCAAAAAATACAATAAGCAGAGTCCATGTGATTCCTATTTTTGCTGATTTTTTCAAATCCTTCTGAGATTTGATGGACATGAATCTGATAATGATATGTGGCATACCAAAGTAACCAAGTCCCCATGCCAGTCCTGACACGATATCCTGCCAGCTTGAGAATGGATTTAAGTAACCGCCCGGGAGTGCTGACATAGATGATGTATCAAGCATAAATGCTGCAAAAATCGGTGCTATAAACATAGAACCAAGCACGAGCATGCCCTGGAAAAAATCGGTCCAGCATACAGCCGAGAAGCCGCCGAGGAAGGTATAGCCTACGATGACAACTGCTGCAAGATACATGGCAATCTGTGGATCCATTCCTATTACAGTGTGGAAAAGAGTACCACATGCCTTTACGCTCGATGCCGCATAAATAGTGTATGCAACCAAAAACACAATTGCACAAATCACCTGCAGTGCAAGTGATTTGGACAGGAATCTGTTGGTCAGATACTGCGGAATGGTGATGGAGTCGTTTGCTACAATCGAGAATTTTCTCAGTCTAGGGGCCTCTAGCAGCCAGCTTATAGTGTAGCCGATTGCAAGTCCTACAGGAATCCATACCTGACCTAAGCCCAGTGCATAGATAGAAGTAGGAAGTCCCATGAGTACCCATGCACTCATGTCTGAGGCTCCGGCTGACAGCGCCGCAACCCATGGTCCCATCTCACGTCCGCCGAGGAAGTAGGTCTTTTCTCCGCCGTTTCTGTTTTTCACGAAGAAGAAGATACCGATACCCAGCATGCACAGCAGATAGACGATAAATACAATAATTTCTGATGTTTTCATTTGTAGTACCTCTTTAATAGTTTATTTAGTAACCATGCTACCACGTTAGCGTGATAAAGGCAAGAAAAACTTTCTCTTGACGAATACACTGCGTTGACATATCATAGTATATAAGTGAAAGGGAGTAGCCGGCACGAGAGTGCTTACTTATCCGTCAGTACGATTGCTCATACATATCATACATATATGACAGCAATCCGGAGAGTGATTAAATGGCGAGACTTTTGTTGTTTTATACAGCAGAAGTGTCGCCTTTTTTGTATACAAAAACCTTCTGCTGATAGGACATAGCTGTAACTATCAATTAATCAGGCATCCTTAAAAAGGACAGCAGAAGGAGGAAAATTATGATTTTTGTAGCAATTTTACTGCTTATAGCAGGCTTTGTAGCACTGGTGAAGGGCGCGGATGTGTTTGTGGATGGAGCGGCGGCGCTCGCCGGGAAATTTGGTATTCCGCAGCTTGTGATTGGACTGACGATTGTGGCGATGGGCACGTCGCTGCCGGAGGCGGCAGTCAGCATCACTGCAGGAATAAAGGGTAATGCGGGGATTACAGTCGGCAATATTGTCGGCAGCAATATACTAAATATCCTTATAATCCTGGGAGTGACGGCACTCATCACAAATGTAGCCATACAAAAAACCACCTTCAAATACGAGATACCGTACATGCTTCTTATCACAGCGGTGCTTCTCGTGATGGGAATGACAGGCAATGAAATCACATTCATTGAGGGTGTTATACTGTGGATTTTATTTATTGCATATCTGCTTTATTTGTATATTCTGGCAAAAAAGGGCAATGACAGCGGTGATGAGCAGTCGGTAAAGCTATATCCGGTATGGAAATGTCTGTTCTTTATTGTGCTGGGCGGTGTATGCGTCGTAATTGGAAGCCAGTTTGTCGTAAACGGTGCCACGACCATAGCAAGAGCCTGCGGCATGAGTGAGCGCTTTATCGGACTGACAATCGTTGCATTCGGCACATCTCTTCCGGAGCTTGTTACATCTGTTTCAGCAGCACGCAAGGGAAATGCCGGTATAGCGATTGGAAATATAGTTGGCAGCAATATTTTCAATATACTCTTTGTAATCGGAACAGTAGCTCTCATTTGTCCGGTACCGTTTGAGAGCAGGTTTGTGATTGATACAGTTGTGGCAATCCTGTGCGGTGTGCTCCTGTGGGGCGGTACGATAAGACATAAAGAGCTTAGAAAGCCATGTGGAGTGGTGATGCTGCTTTGCTATGCGGCATATTTTGTATATTTGGCAGCTATGTAATGATGTATTTTTGAATTGCGATGACTGTGTTTAAAAAGAGTGTGATGAAGAGATAATAATTAAATTTAGCAAACTGTCAATAATTGTGCATACAAATCGATGCTTTGACATCAAAATGATTGCGATTTTGCATTAAATATAAATAATTAATTAAAAATAGCACTCTTGCTTGACAAGTGCTGATTGCAGGTGTATAACGTAGTCAGAACGAACGGAAGGAAGCGATTATAATGGATAAAAACCCAAAGCATCCATTGAAGAAAAAGAATAAGGCAGATGCAAAGAAGCATCAGAAGCATGTATACGAATAGCGCTTCCACTAAGGAATACTATCCAGTAAGCACAATGTACCCCAGCCCGTCACAGGGTTGGGGTATTTTGTGTTTTTGGAAGTGTTTTCAGAGACAGCCCTTGAGGCAGCTGTAAATACATTTTCACCGGCACCTTTTATGAGAGAGGCTTTAAGCTTGTCGCCATACATATAGAGGTCATTTCCGCGCACAATTCCCCATTCCATCAGAAGCGCAGCCGCACCGGTTACAAACGGTGCAGCCATAGATGTCCCTGTTTTTGAAGTGTAGCCTCCGGTGTTTGAGCATGAAATAATGTCTACACCGGGCGCAATGATATCAGGCTTTATGCTGTCAAAGGCCCAGGTATAGCCTCGGCCGGAAAAGGCGGCTGTGCGGTTTGTTCGGCTGTCATAGGCTCCGACAGATATGACATTTTGAGCGGTTGAGGGGATGGTCAGGGTGATATCAGGCGATGCATGGATAAATGAGGTCTGTGCATTGCGCAGAGCACCTGACGGCAGCCATATATCCCATGAGCCGTCCTTTACAGATATGGGT
>CEAX01043486.1_pt1 | contig 17052 bp, 10 predicted proteins | sample 554721 | NCBI WGS metagenome assembly CEAX01 (sample SAMEA3182098, study PRJEB8094) | gut metagenome | biome: human; feature: gut; material: Stool; isolation source: human stools | place: Canada | collected 2012-05-30 | reverse complement strand
CCGCCCTTACCGGGATATAACTCAATGTTGTGTACCTGAGTACCTACAGGGATCTCGGACAGAGGTAAGCAGTTACCTACTCTGACCTCGGCCTCTGCACCGTTCATAACCTTCATTCCGTCGGTCAGGCCTTCGGGAGCGAGGATATAGGATTTGGTACCGTCTTCGTAGCAGATCAGCGCGATGTTTGCTGTTCTGTTAGGATCGTACTCGATACCGATTACGGTTGCAGGAATGCCATCCTTGTATCTCTTGAAATCAATTACTCTGTATTTTCTTCTGGAACCGCCGCCGCGATGTCTTACAGTGATCTTACCCTGATTGTTACGGCCGGAGTTCTTCTTCAGGGAAACACACAGGCTCTTCTCGGGAGAGGTCTTGGTGATCTCAGAGAAGTCAGAACCAGTCATGTTTCTTCTGGAAGGTGTATAGGGGTTGTATGTCTTAATTCCCATTACTGTATCTCCTTTACGATGATTTTTTGCGCGAGCACTTAAGTGCCGCATACTTGAATCTTAAGCAGTAGCTTTATTCTTACAGACCTGCGAAGATCTCGATTTCTTTGCTATCTGCAGTTAACTGAACAATTGCCTTCTTGGTCTTGGCAGTCTTGCCGGTAACCATTCCGCGTCTCTTGTTCTTGCCATCCATATTGATGGTGTTAACACTCTTAACCTTGGTACCTTCGAACATCTTCTCAACAGCCTCTTTGATCTGAGACTTGTTAGCTTCGGTGTGAACGAGGAAGGTGTACTTCTTCTCGCCCATGCCGGCCATGCTCTTCTCGGTAATAACGGGTTTGAGGATTACATCATAGTATTTAATATCAGCCATTATGCGTATACCTCCTCAATCTTTGCAACAGCATCCTTGGTCAGGACAACTGTCTTAGCCTTCATTACGTCGTAAACGTTGATGGTATTTACCAGGGTGGTATCTACATCAGCTACGTTTCTAGCAGACATAACTACGTTAATATCGTTATCAGCGATCACTACCAGTCCCTTTTCTACCTTTAAGTTATTCATAACATTGGTGAAGTTCTTGGTCTTGATCTCGTCGAATTTCAGCTCATCAACTACGATCAGGCTGCTTCCCTGAACCTTGCTGGTCAGTGCAGACTTCAGAGCTGCTCTCTTCTCTTTCTTGTTAAGCTTGAAAGAGTAATCTCTGGGAACGGGAGCGAATACTACGCCGCCGCCTGCCCACTGGGGAGATCTGGTTGAACCCTGTCTTGCATGACCGGTTCCCTTCTGTCTCCAGGGCTTTCTTCCGCCACCGGATACCTCAGAACGGGTCTTTGCTTTCTGAGTTCCCTGACGATTATTTGCAAGCTGCTGTACAACTGCCATGTGTACCAGGTGCTCGTTCACTTCAACACCAAACACTGCATCGTTTAATTCGATTGTACCAACTTCTTTGCCTTCCATATTGTAAACAGATACGTTTGCCATCTGATTGGTCCTCCTTTCGTCCTAAACTATGCCTCAACCTTAACGGTCTCTTTGATGGTTACTAAAGCTTTCTTAGGTCCGGGTACTGCACCCTTTACCAGAAGCAGATTCTTCTCAGCATCTACTCTTACGACCTCAAGATTCTGAACAGTTACCTTTACACAACCCATATGTCCAGGCATTCCCTTGCCCTTGAATACACGGCTAGGGGAGGAACATGCACCATTGGAACCCTGATGACGATGGAACTTGGAACCATGAGCCATAGGTCCTCTGTGCTGTCCAAATCTCTTGATTGCGCCCTGGAAGCCCTTACCTTTGGAGATTGCAGAAGCATCTACCTTATCGCCTGCAGCGAAGATGTCAGCCTTGATCTCTGCACCAAGGGTGTACTCCTCAGCGTTCTCAAACTTGAACTCTCTTACATATCTCTTGGAGCTTACGCCAGCCTTCTTGAAGTGGCCCTGCTCTGCTTTGTTAACACCATGTCTGTGTACGATCTGCTTCTTGCCGCTGGCATCCTTGTTAACAACCTTATCCTTCTTGTCAACGAAGCCTACCTGTACAGCACTGTAGCCGTCATTCTCCACGGTCTTTACCTGAGTAACCACGCAGGGACCAGCCTGAAGCACGGTTACGGGAACGAGCACGCCATCTTCATTGAAGATCTGGGTCATTCCAACTTTTGTTGTCAAAATTGCTTTCTTCATTTTTACCTCCTGTGTTCTACATAGCGGACCAAAGCGTTTCTGCGAAACGCTTAGAAATACGCTGTGCGTATTTCCCCGGCGATTATTCATCGCGCTGTGTTCTTACGTCTAAGTAGAGGTTTTGTTGTTTTGGCTTTACTTTGAAATACTTATTAGTTGTTCTTCATCTTAATGTCGATGTAAACACCGGCAGGCATTTCCAGTCTCTGAAGAGCATCAACAGTCTTCTGAGTGGGAGCCATGATGTCGATCAGTCTCTTGTGAGTTCTCTGCTCGAACTGTTCTCTGGAATCCTTGTACTTGTGTACTGCTCTCAGAATGGTAACAACTTCCTTCTTGGTAGGAAGAGGCACGGGACCACTTACCTGAGATCCGGTCTTCTTAACAGTTTCGATGATTTTTTTGGCAGATGCATCAACAAGCTGATGTTCATAAGCTTTCAATGTAATTCTCATTACCTGATTTGCCATAAAAAAAGTCGCCTCCTTTTCGCACTTTTGTAAGTAAATACTTACTTTTTGTACGGACAAGCGGTGACTGTACACTTTCCCGTGTGTGTCTGCGACCTTTGTGCAACGCTTTCTTCTCTCCGGCCATAAACTTACACGTTGTTACTGCTCAAGGCAGATGTTAATTGGTACAGTGACTTGCCGTCAGTTTTCTAACTTGACATTCGCTCCACGGAAAACCCGATCTCCATTACTGGGAACCGGCAACCTCACGCTTCACAGCTATCATGCCACAGCAAGGATTAGTATACATTGAATTTATGGGCATTGCAAGACTTTTTTTAAAAAAATTGTATTTTTTTTTGATACAATTTCTTTTTGCTGTTTTGCACAGGTTCGCCACTGTATTTTTGTGAGTTTCTTCTTATATATAATATTGCCCAGTATAATATCGCCCAATATTTTTTATGGCAAATGAAACCGTTCCCCCTTGGATGCTCTCAGTTGCCGTCGGGCTTATTCTGGCAAAATCTCTTGTTGCACCCCGCTGTTCCGATATCGCCGGGGCTTATTTTAGCAGAATCTCTTTCTGCGCCCCGATGTTTCGGTAGCGTCGGGGCTTATCTTAGCAGAATCTCTTTCTGTGCCCCGATGTTCTGATATCGCCGGGGCTTATTTTAGCAGAATCTCTTTCTGCGCCCCGATGTTTCGGTAGCGTCGGGGCTTATCTTAGCAGAATCTCTTTCTGTGCCCCGATGTTCTGATATCGCCGGGGCTTATTTTAGCAGAATCTCTTTCTGCGCCCCGCTGTTCTGATATCGCCGGGGCTTATTTTAGCAGAATCTCTTGCTGTGCCCCGATATCCCGGTATCGACGGGGCTTATTACAGCAAAATTCTTATCTGCGCCCCGATATCCCGGTATTGACGGGGCTTATTACGGCAAAATCTCTTTCTGCGCCCCGATATCCCGGTATCGACAGGGCTTATTACGGCAAAATCCTTATCTGTGCCCCGATGTACAAAGGTGGAGGGTATAATCGACCTGGTTTAGTCTCACATACCCGCGTCTGCGAAGGCCGGTGGGTATATTCGACCTGATTTTATCTCACATACCCGCGTCCGTGAAAGTCGGTGGGTATAATTGACCTGATTTTGTCTCACATACCCGCGTCCGTGAAAGTCGGTGGGCATAATCGACCTGATTTTATCTCACATACCCGCGTCCGTGAAAGTCGGTGGGTATAATCGACCTGATTTTGTCTCACATACCCGCTTTCGCAAGTTCTGCTGGGTACAGATAGCTTGTTTCTGACTTCTATACCCTCGCCAACAAGTTCTGTTGGGTACAGATAGCTTGTTTCTGAATTCCATACCCTCGTCAACGCAAATACATAAAAATACTGACAGGCAGATATCTTCGCTGTCCATCAGTATTTTTGTCTGTCAATATTTACTTCGTAAATGATCGATTACAGTCTGTTTGCCTTCACGTCCTCGAACTCCTGCAGCATTTCTTCGGAAGGAGCCTTGGTAGCGAGGCTGACTGCGATGATAGCGATAAGTCCCAGCCCGAAGCCTACTACCAGGGAATACAATCCGGTAGCTTTGCCCAGGGTCTGTCCGCCCACGAGAGGAATATAATCCCAGATGATAACGGCAAGTGCTCCGGTGACAATTCCGGCTACCGCTCCGGGGAAGTTGGTCCTCTTCCAATATAAGGACATCACTACCAACGGTCCGAAGGCGGCACCTAAACCTGCCCACGCGTTGGATACCAGTCCCATGACGGTGTTGTTCGGATTCCATGCGATGATGTAAGCCAGCACAGCTACTACCAGTACTGTGACACGGCTCACATTCATAACCGTCTTGTCATCCGCATCCTTTTTGAGCAGTCCCTTGAAGATATCTTCCGCTACGCTGGAGGCGCTGACTAACAGCTGGGAATCCGCCGTGGACATGATCGCTGCCAGGATACCACAGAGGAACAATCCTGCAATGAACGGAGCACGCATCTCCACGGTAAATACTTTCTTGATCATCTCAATAAATACCTTCTCATTATTGCCATTCACCAGCTCCGGCAGATAAGCTCTGCCCAGGATACCGATAAACACTGCAAATCCCAGGGATAATGCTACCCAGCTGATGGCTGTAGCCTTGGACTTGGTCATTTCCTTCTCATCCCGGACTGCCATAAATCTCACCAGGATGTGGGGCATACCGAAATATCCCAGTCCCCAGCCGAGACCGGAGATCACGCTGATGATATTGTTGCTGCCATCACCATTCTTCATCAGGTTCAGGAAGTTGGCACTGTCAGCGCCGCTGGCTTCCAGACCGGCTGACAATGTAGTGCCGCCGGTTGTCAGAAAATGATAAGCGAACAGCGGTACTGCCAGAATACCGACCAGCATCAGCATCCCCTGGATAAAGTCTGTCACACATACCGCGGTAAATCCGCCGAGGAAGGTATAGACCAAAACTACCAGCGCACCGATGGTCAGTGCCACATGATAATCAATACCGAACACAGACTCAAACAGCTGGCCGCCGGCAGAAAGCGCGGAAGCACAATATACCAGGAAAAATACTACAATAGTAATAGAAGAAACCGTCATCAATACCTTCTTCTCATCATGGAAACGGTTCTCAAAATAAGTCGGCAGTGTCACAGAATTGTTGGCGCGGATCGTATATCTGCGCAGCTTCGTGGCGATTAACAGCCAGTTTAACGTCGTGCCGATAAACAGTCCGATGGCGATCCACCCGTCACCTCCGACACCGGTTAAATAAATAGCTCCCGGCAGTCCCATCAGCAGCCATCCGCTCATATCCGACGCCTGCGCGGACAGCGCAGCGACGAAGCCGTTCAGCTTTCTGCCTCCTAAAAAGTAATCTTCGGAATTGTTGTTTCCCTTTGCGTAGAGCGCTCCGATAGCGATCATCATGAGTAAATACAGCACGAATGCCACAATTACCCAGCCCAGCGTATTTCCTGTCATAATAGCCTCCTCAAATTTTTCTTCTTGTACATTTTCTTAATTGTATACAGTGATACGATTTATTATATACAAGAAATGGCTTATCGTCAACAGATTAGTTTGCTATCGCTGTAATGTGTGAAAGTCTGATTTGAATGTTATTTTGTCATGTTGACAGGCTGAGAATAGTTTGCTATTCTCTATCTATAAGTAAATTTTCTATTTCAAATCTTATTTAATTTCAGTATTTTGGTGAATCACCATAGTTTTCATTATTAAAAATGAATGGCATTAAAATGTCTAAAATATGAAAGGGGAATTGATGAAAACATATATAGCATATTTTGATGAAACAGGGGATGACGGAGTAACAATAAATTCATCAGACCATTTTATTTTAACAAGTTTGTATATGCCTGCAGAGAGCTGGCAACAAAATTTTGAAAAAATGCGTATTTTGAGAAGAGAATTAAAAGATAAATATGGCTTTCATGTATCAGAAGAGATGCATACAAAACATTTTTTGACGGATAAAAATCCATATCGTGAGTATCATTGGTCAAAAGAAACAAAACAAGATATAATAAAAGCATTTACGTTAACAATTGCAAAGATGGATTTAAAGATTGTAAATGTGATTATTGATAAGAAAAAATTTAAAGATAATAACTATCACGTTCTTGAAAATGCATTGAAATATAATATACAACGTATCGAGAATGACAGCGATGGGCAATGGAATTATTTAGTGATTACGGATGAGGGCAGAATAGCACCTATGAGAAAGACAGCCAGAGCTATACGTGCATTTAATCCGATCCAATCCAAATATTTGCCTGGTTTTGTCAATCATCCGATCAGCAATATGATCGAGGATATTATGGAAAAAAATTCATCAGAATCCTATTTTATTCAAATATGTGATTTCGTTTCATTTTTTGTACATTTATATTTCAAAATCGAAATTCGGAAAGAAGAGTTACCCAAACGAGTGGGAACTGTAATTGACAAACTCTTTGTAAAACGGGTTATGGTGACGTTAAAGGAAGCGGAAAAATTAAATTTGAAAGCAAATGAGACAAATATGTATGGATTAGTAATATATCCAAAATAAAACACCACCTACATCGCATTCGCGAGTTCAGTGGTTCATTTATATTATAATAAAAGGTAAGTATAGTGTCAATAATAAATGAAAAATAAGATTGCAAGACAAAAAGCCTCGCTACAGGTATCATCTCTGTAGCGAGGCTTCTATATTATTTACGTTATTCTTAGTTCTTCTTTCTTCTTGCCAGCATTCCAACGAGTCCGGTCAGGGATATCACAAAGAGCGTCAGCCAGATGCCGGAAGCATCTCCGGTCGCCGGAACCTTGTCCAGTTCCTGCGCCGAAGCGGCGGCGGTATTGGCAGCCGTACCTGCCGTATTACCGCTGTCATTATTGCCGCTGTTATTGCTGCCATGATTGCTGTCATTATTGTTACTGTTATTACCACTGTTATTGCCGGAGGTATTCGCTGCGACCGTAAAGTTAGTACCTGCGATACCATTGTCCCAGACGATGGCAAAGGTATGGCTGCCTGTAGCTAATGTCTTAAGATACTCTGCCTTCAGGGTGATGATGGTAGAGCCTTCTTTTGCTGCGTAATTAGCAGGATCGATCACTTTTCCATCTACCTTTACAGCATGGAACCTGGAAAATTCGCCATCTCCGCGAATCACGACAGTACCGTCCGTGTTCTGTGTCCAGGAGCTATTTGCTCCCTCGATGATCCGGTATTCCGGAGAAATGTAGATAGTCACTTTGACGGTGACATCTTTATAGTTCTCCGAGGTAATGGTCACGGGCACGGTCACCTTATTGTCAATATTGTTTTTCGTCAATGCTGACAACGCAAACTTCATAAGACCGGTCGCATCAATAGTAATATCTCCGGTGAGAATTCCATTGTCATTGGCATATGCGCCAAGTGCATAGCTTCTTGCGCCCGGCACAAGGTTCGCTACATTGATGGTCTGTGTGCCGGTCTTCGTGTACTCGAAGAATTCTGTAACATCCTCCACTGTAAGATCCGCCTTATCAATGGTCAATGTACCTGCCTCAATCTCTGCTGCGGTGTAGTTCTTGCCTTCCACTACAGACAGGATCACCTTATAGCTTCCGGCGTTGGTGGGTGCTGTTTCACTTCTGGTATAGGTAGTACCGGAGGTACCCTCGTAACATACCGTTACATTACCCATGTCGATCACACCGTTCTTAGTCTTCGCAGTCACCTCTTTCGGTTTACCATCATAGGTCTGCTTCTGGGAAAGATCCGGAATCACATCGAAGTTATCCAGTACAGGATTTGCCTTAGTAATCACCCAGATCTTAGTAGCTGTTCCGGTATAATTGTTCTTGCCCGCGATGGTCAGAGTGATGGAATCATCCGCACTGATCTGTTTGTTACTGTCATTTACAATGTAATAATCATTGGTAGTCAATGTCACACCATCGAGAGTTACGGATGTAATCTGCACCTCCTGCATCAGCCCGGTATAGCCCAGACGGTCTGCCTGTAATGTAATGGTTGCCCCTTTAATGTTCTTCGGCTTGATCGTGAATGTCTGGTTGGCGGTTCCCGTGTAGTTTCCTTTTCCGCTGATAGTCACAGTCGCTGTATTCTCTCCGGCATTGATATTCTTGTCGTAGCTGAAGTCAAAGTCTGCGCCGGAAGTCAGTATAGTATTGCCATCCGTCACAACAGGTTGCGGTGTAATATCATTGCCGGTGTATGTCTCATCAGCAATCGCTCCAATCATATTCGCGGTAACAGCCTTCGGAGAAATGGTAAAGGAGTACGTCACCTCGCCGGTATAATTCTCGTTGCTGTCAGCTACTTTATAAGTCACCTTGTAAGTACCTGCATCCTTAGGTGCATAGCTGCTGCTATAGTTCGTACCATTCGCACTTGTACCCTCATACAGCACTTCCAGTTCGTTTACAGGAACGTTGCCGCCGGTAACCTGCAATGTACCGGTCGGCTGAATCGCACTGCCGTCATAGGTCTTGTTCCTATAGTTCAGACCTTCGATCGTAACTGTCGTCTTGTCCGTAGGATGGAAGATCAGGGTTGCCGTAATGTCATTGTAGTTATCGGAAGAGATGGTTACTGTGCAGGTCTGGTCGGTCGTGGAGGTAATGTTTACCTCACTGGTATAGCCAAGTATATATCCTTCTGATGAATTTATAAGCTGCTTAACGGTCACAATTTCACCACTATCTGTTCTAGGAATAGTAATCTGAGCGTACTCCGGTACCTGTCCCTTCGGGAAAAAGTCTTCTGCGTACAAATTGCCCTCCTGGACATCGCTGCGGTTTCGCATAATATTTATCGTCTTGCTGACTGTTCCGGGGTAGGTTCCTTTAGCAATGGTAATTGTTGTTCTAGCGCTCTGGACATCGTAATAGTTATCATCGCCGGATTTCGTCGCCTGAACTGTAACCTCACCTACTTTGACAGGATGCAGTATGCCATCGATAATTGTAGCTGCACCGGTACCATTTTCTACCGTGTAAGTCAGTGCACCATTGCCACTGCCACCATCAACAGTCAATGACAGGTCAGTGCCATAGGTTGCAGAGGTGGAAGTTATGGTTAATGCTGCCTGATCTGCCTTGGTAATGTTTGCTGCATGTCCCAGTTTCAGACCTGCCGGCAGGATATAATTTTGATTTCCTGACGCCTCAGAGGTAAAGATCACCTCATTGGCTTCTGTTACATTTGCACTATTGTAAGCATAGGTACCTGTAACTGTAGGCACTTCATCATTTGGATATGCTTTTGCGCTGTCCTTAATCTGCACTGTAGCTGTTGTACATTCAGTCGTGCCGTCATAAGTCTTTGTAATCGGGCTATCTGTGATGAACTCTAAATCCTCTGCACTCAAAGTCTTCGGCACAATCGTGAATTGTACCGGAGTATCGGCAAGTTTCAGCTCGTAGTTATCTGCCCTGAAGTTTCCTGCACTATTATCTGCCAGCGCAAGTGTACCAAGCGTAATATCATACTTTCCTGTATCCTTGCCCATTATCCTTGACAATGCACCTGTAAAATCCGGTGTCTCACCAGCCATGGCACCTGATGAGCTATATTCCAGCGTAGGATCTGACATGCCATAGATTGTTGTCTGACCAGCCGTCGGTGTCACTGTGATCATGGCTTTGTCGATAGTAAATGTCGTGCTTCCGCTGACATCATAGTTTCCACCGGCTACATCCGTAATTTTTACGGTCGCGGTGCCAGCATTGATATTATCTACATAGGAAACACTGTACTCAGTGGAAGGAATCTCCTTGTCTCCGTCTTTTACAACTACAGACGGCTTCTTCTCCGTGCCATCATATGTATATGTTCCGTTAACCGTAATGATCGGATTTGCAACCTTCTTGCTCACAATTTCGTAGGTTACACTGGCTGTTTTATCATCCATCTTAATCGAAGCCTGATAAGTACCGACATCGGTAGGTACTCCATTCAAAATCTCAAATTCATTTCCGTTCTTTTTCTGATAGGTAACCGTGGGCTTCTCGGGCAGTGTCAAATCGGTAGCATTCTCACTAACTTCTACCGTAGCAGGTTTCTCGCTGCCACTGTAGATAAAATCTTCAGGTGCTGTAACTGTATAAGTTGCAGCAAAATCTGTTCCTAAATTACAGTTTTCCGCATCACATTTGATTGTAATCGTTGCATCTTTTGCGGAGTATGTCCAGTTATGCTGATGAATACCAAGATACAGGTCTGTGCCAGTCTGAGTAATCACATAGTCAGTCATGTCTGACTTAAAAATATCGGTATATTTCAGCGAACCGTCTGCACCGGCAGCAATCTGGATGCTCGGAGTAGTTTCTGACGGCTTAAGGAACGTGGTAATACCAATTTGGGCATCCTTCGTCAGACTCTTATCAATAGTAATGATCTTTCCACTAGACAACTCGACATTCTTATATGTATTATTTGTAATCTTCACATTGCCACCGATGGTAATCATCTGGGCATCTGAAACTCCACATGAATTTCCAGTGATGGTACCACCGTACAAATAAAGTTGTCCCTTCACATTTACACCGCAGTTACCACCAAAAATTGTGCCACCATATAAATATAAAATTCCATTTTTATCCTTAATGTCATCAGAAGTTTGTATGCCATTTGTAACCCTATTGTTCGGCACTTTCAAGGATCCTTTTCCCGTGCAATCACAAATAGACAGTTTCCAATATTGCGTATAAATTACTGCGTAGCTTACTTTATTTGTAGAAATTGTATGTCCATTCAGACAGAGATTTACATTACCACTGATTTTAATCGTTCCATCGATTGTTATGTCATCTGCTAGATAGTAATTGCCCTTAGGCAGGGTGTATTCTGTGATAGTGTCATATTTGTCAATATTTGCATATCCAGGTCCCGTCGTTGTAGTAGACGAGGCTGTTGTTCCTCCATACTTCAACTGATTATTTTCATAGGTCAAAGGTATCCACAATGCGTCGTCGTGACCGTCTTTACAGTCCGCGTCGCCGCAGATAGCATGCTCGTGCATATTGCCATTAGTAAAAACAATGCTGTTATTTATTAATTTCGGTGTATAACCTGCAACATCACTCCTAAAGCAGTGCAGATCCGTTTCTGTCAGCTGATAAAATTTTCGATAAGAACCTGTGCCTTCATCTATGCCTTCCGCCACAACTACATAGCTTCCCTCTGCAATGTCACTTGTAGTTACGCCGATGCTTGCCGTATTATCCAGACCAGGAGTATCAACTTTGATGCTATACCCCCACCCTCCGACATTATTAGCTGTTGCATTATCACTTAAGGTGTTGTTGGTTATCTTCGCTTTTCCACTAACAGTGAAGGATCCCTGACTTAAATACACGCCACCACCATGACCAGCACTGTTACCGGTAATACTACCACCGTGCATCTCGAATTCACAAGAGTCGTACACATATACACCACCACCATTTTCATAAGTGCCAACGGTGTTACCACTGATTTCCCCTCCATACATGACAACTCTATTCTCGACATATATGCCGTGCCCCTTTTTCCCTTCTGCATGGGTAATCTTGCCATACGTCGTCCCATTCTCACCCATGCAGTCGGTCAAAGTAAATATCATAAAGCTACTGCTATTAGGCATAGTGATTACATCCACATCCGCATTTGCGGTGATATTATGACCATTCAGGCAGAGTTTGACACCCGCGACAGGACTCCATGTCTTATTCAGTTCAATATTCTGCGTCAAATAATAGTTACCACTTGTTGTAATTTCATCAAGCGAAGAGACACCCCTCCACACCTCGTCAGCGTGCGCGCCGCCATGGTTACAAGTTTTACCGCAGACGGGATGGGTATGCAGTTTGGTCGTCTCAGAGTAAAGTATCACTTCATTGTCCAAACACAGAGTTTTGTATCCGGCAACATCACTGGTGATTGCTCCTTCTACATAATGGCTCCTTGCATCAGTAGCGATGACTGTATAATCACCCTCTGCCGGTAGCTTTTCTAACGTTAAGCCCATGCTGGCTCCGCTCTCCAAACCATACCAACTGATAACGATCGTATTGTTGTCACACAGATAAACATTGCTGTCGGTATTGTTGGTGATTTTCGCATCACGACCGAAAATGAACATAGCGACGTTTTTGGTCGATCGGTCAGTTTCCACATACACACCGCCACCTTTTCCATTTTCCGCCGTATTGCCGCTGATTGTTCCTCCGAGCATAGTGAATCTGCCAGGGTAATAGCTAGCATCGGCATTGCATTTTATGTATACGCCACCGCCATTTCCATTTTTCGCTTTATTGCCGCTGATCTCGCCGCCTTCCATATTGAATATACCGGAGCCATACTGACCATAGAGCACGGTTACTCCACCGCCATTCTCAGCACCTGCAGATGTATTGTTGCAGATCTTACCACCGGTCATTTCAAATCGACCGCCAACCAGACTGCTGCTATTGCTAGTGGATCTCCCCATTACAAGTACACCACCACCTATTTCACAGTCTCTGATTTCTCCACCTTTCATATTGAACTCGGCAGCCTGGCTTACATGCACCCCTTCTCTCTCTTTGCCTGTTACAGTTCCGCCATACATAGTAAAACTGCCTTGGCTGTCAATCCACACACCCCAATCGTGAGCATTGATTTTCGCTCCGTCATATAGGTTGAATACACCATTTTCTTCTATGGCCACACCACCACATATGTCACCAGATGCACCTTTTTCTGCAATGACTGTACCTTGCCCATGTGCATCACACAAGTTTAATTCTATATTTTTAATAACAATTACATTAAAGTCACCGTTTGAAGTATTTTTAGTAAATGTGATATTGTGACCGTTTAAGCACAGATTCACATTGTTTTTCGGAACCCATGGCTGACTCAACGTAATGTCAGTGGTCAAATAATAGTTGCCAGCTGCCATATCATCAGTCAGTACGCTCGTTGGTGTCCAAGTCACATTTTGATGATTCTTACCGTCATTACATGTTGTGCCACAGATGGGATGGACATGTTCCTCAACCTGCACCGTTACAAGTCCTGTCAGCGCTGCACAGATTGCATCAAAGCGCTCCATAGCCAGCGCTTTGATCTGCTCCTCGGTCAGTGCCGCCATAGCCTCGTCGATAGCCATCAGCTGTGCCTGAAGTTCATCTGCATTTTCCACCGTCACTGTCTCCGGCAGAGCATCAATGAGTGCCTGTACCTTCTGCACTGCTGCCTTCTTCTCATCATCTGCCCCGGTGTCCTGCGTGCCGGCATCATTATCGCTAATGCTTTCACCAGTGGATTTCACAGTATCGGGGGCTTCGCCCGCAGTGGGATCTTCCGTACCGGGAGTTGCCGCAGTGGTGCTCTTATCGGACGAAGTCTCTTCCCCCGGTGCCGCCACTGCTTCTGCTTCCTTCTGCTCTTCCGCAGAGTCTGCTTCCTGCTGTTCTTCCGGCTCTGCCGCAGGGGCTGCTTCCTGCTGTTCCTCCTGCTCTGTAACCGCATCCGCTTCCTGTAAAGCCTCCTGTGCGAATGCCGTCATGGGCAGTGTGGAGAAGCAGAGAATAAATGCCAGTAACATGCTCAATACTCGTTTTTTCATACCGTTTTACCTCTTTCCGTTGGGCATAGTGATACCCATTATCTTAAAGATAACGTACCACACTTTCTCTCAGCGGAACCAGGGGCTGCATGAATCGACCCAAATATGTCATGAATCGACCGAAGAGGACTTTAAATGGCTCAATGTGTTCAATGCGGTTCAATAGCAAGTATTCCTTGAAAAAGTCTTTCCGGTATTATATTCTATTATTATGTCCTATAAAAGTTAGTTACAAAGTATACACGCAGAAAGGTTTCTATATGTGGATTGCAGATCATTGGAAAGATTATGAAGTGCTGGATACTTCCAGCGGAGAAAAGTTAGAGCGTTGGGGAGATTATATTCTGGTGCGTCCGGATCCCCAGGTCATCTGGAAGACGCCCCACGATCATAAGGGCTGGAAGCAGAAAAACGGTCATTACCACAGAAGTGCCAAGGGCGGCGGAGAATGGGAGTTCTTCCATCTGCCGGATGAATGGGCGATTCATTACACCCTGCCTTTTCAGAAGGAAACCTCCGGTAAGGCTGATCCTCTGACCTTCCATCTGAAGCCCTTCAGTTTCAAGCATACCGGTCTGTTCCCGGAGCAGGCTGTGAACTGGGACTGGTTCTCCGGTCTGATCCATGAGGCAGGCCGCCCCGTGAAGGTTCTGAACCTCTTCGCTTACACCGGTGGTGCCACTGTATCCGCTGCAGCTGCGGGTGCTGCTGTGACCCATGTGGATGCGTCCAAGGGTATGGTCGGCTGGGCGAAGGAGAATGCTGCTGCCAGCGGGCTTGCCGATGCTCCCATCCGCTGGCTGGTGGACGACTGCATGAAGTTCGTAGAGCGTGAGATCCGCCGGGGCAACAAATACGACGGCATCATCATGGATCCTCCTTCCTACGGCAGAGGACCCAAGGGCGAGATCTGGAAAATAGAAGATAATATCTGGGATTTCGTAGGACTGACCGCACAGCTTTTATCCGATGATGCGCTGTTCTTCCTGATCAATTCGTACACTACAGGATTGCAGCCCGCCGTGCTGTCCTATATGATGAATTCCACCCTGACGAAAAAGTTCGGCGGTCATGTGGAAGCCGAAGAGATCGGCCTCCCCGTCACCGAGAGTGGACTGGTACTGCCCTGCGGTGCTTCCGGGCGCTGGCAGCGAAAGTGATCTGACTAGCATCATAAGCCTAAGCAAAAAGGAGCCTCTGGTCGAGGCTCCTTCTTGATCACAGCCAAAGTCAGCAACTATCGCCTGATGATTGAATTCCAAATATGGTGCGTTTTTACTCCTCTGTTTCAATCTCCAATCTCTGAAGAATGTCTCTCACAATACCAGCATCCTCAATCAGAGAAATTCCAAAACACTTTTTTCCTGCATCTTTTAAGGAGGCTCCTATATGATAAACATTTTTCTTATCCAAGATTAAAAAGCGATCATGATATACTTTCGTGTACCGCACTTCCAGTAAAGGATACTGGCTGTTGAAATTATTAACATCTTCTTGAGATAACTTGGTTCTTTTCAATGTATACATCACAACAGTCACATTTTCATTCTTTTTTGTGAGAAGATTCAGCGTTCCTATATCCACATAGCCATCAATTAAAACGATTTCCTTTTCCGCTTTTTGAATCAGGCTAACAATTAGGCTAAAAGCATCAAATATCTGATCCAATTTTTCATCCGTTTGCTTTTGATATTCCAGTTGTTTTAACTCCACATTACTGATACGCTCAAAAAGCAAGGCGTTATTAGCAATAAATCGCCTCATTTCCACGAATGCGCGCATAATACCAATACTTACCTTAATTGCCACTTCGCTATGTAGAACACTAGCCAACATAGAGATTCCCTGCTCTGTAAATACATAAGGAAGAGTCCTACGACCACCATAATTATTTTCGCCCTGCGCAGAACTTGAAATGCCAGTTTGGCATCTCAAGTTCTGATACTCCTCTTTCGTGAGCTGAAAACGAAAACCTGGTCTCAAATTTTTTTGAAAATTTTTTGATTTTGGGTGAGAGTTTTTCCGATTTTTTGTACCTATATAAGTGAAGGGGTTTTTAAGCCGCATTTCAAAAAATCCAGAGGGGAGATTCAAACGATATGTACGATACCGCAAGACGGGTCGCATTCGTCAAGCAGCGGGTGCGGGAAAACACCCGCCGGGGGCAGCGGCGCGAGGCAATAAGCCTCTCCGCTTTCTGCCTGATGTTATTCACAGCACTTGCCGGGGCGGCGGACGCACTTATAGTGCAGGGGCAGACCGCCGCGTAGGGCATCCGGCTCAGAAACAGAGAAAACCAGAAAAAAGGCGGGGCGGACAAACCGAACCGACACGAACAGGAGAAGAAAAGCCAATGAAAAAACGAATACTTAGCATACTGCTCGTCTGCTGCATGGTGCTGACCATGCATCCGACAGCGGCGTTTGCAGCGGTGAGCGATTCGCTGGGCAACACACCCGAGGAAAATCAGGCGATTTTGGAGCAGCTCTCCGCCTCGACCGGCGATAGCAGCGACCAGGTGCTTTCCATGCTGAACGCTTTGGGGCTGCTGGATCAAGACGGCAATTTCAAGGTGGATCAAACCATCACGCTGGACGGTCAGGTGTTGACACTGGCGGCTGTCATGGAACTGCTGGAAAATCCCGCCACGGATCTCACCCGTATAGCCGACGTGGATGGGACTCCGGTGGCGCTGGGCGATTTGAAGACTATGATCCAAATCGAACAGGAGCTGCAGCGGATCAAGGACACCTATTTCTCCGGCAGGGAGTTTACCGGGGAAGCACTGGAGAATCTCAATAGCCTGATGGAGCAGCTGGAGCTGCAGGGCATCAGTTTGCAGTATTCCGCCTCTGCCACATCGCCTGTGGGCGTTGAGACGGTGGATATGAGCAGCATGATGAGCCAAACGCTGGAGGATCTCGCAAACAACAGCTGGAGCTCCGGGACTTTTACTGTATACGGCGGAAAACCGGTCGGCTTTTCCTACCGCATTCAAAAAGGCCAGCTCAGCGATTATATCACCGATGTGGAGGTCTCGATAGGCGAGACGAGTGGGGTCGCCCAAGGCGACGGGTCCTACAAGCTGACATATGACGTAGGCTCGACTTTCAGTTTAGGCGGTTGTAAAATCACTGTCAAGGTTACAACCAAAGGAGACAACCGAGCCTGGCTCGAGAATTCTTATTCCTATGGCGACCTGCTGGGGATGATTGAATTTTACGATGCGGAAAATCTGGTGTTCTATGACGGTGCCGCTTATGCCGACCACTGTCAGCTCAAGCTAAAAAAGACGGTT
>CEAX01052886.1_pt1 | contig 17440 bp, 10 predicted proteins | sample 554721 | NCBI WGS metagenome assembly CEAX01 (sample SAMEA3182098, study PRJEB8094) | gut metagenome | biome: human; feature: gut; material: Stool; isolation source: human stools | place: Canada | collected 2012-05-30 | reverse complement strand
GATATGGCTTGTTGCATTGTAACTCTTAATGATGTGGTGTCTTTAAAGTTACTAAAAAGCAAACATATCTACAACTTTTTATAGGATTAAGAAAGAAGAAGAGGAAAACCATCGAAATAAAAAAGAGATTACCACCAAATTTGACGAAGAACCACCGAAACTAATCCATTTAGCTATTTCAAAGTCCAGATTCAGTCTTAAAGAAAACTTCTGATACCCCGATCCGGTAACCACCATTCCTTGTTGGTCAAAGTAGTTGGCACCTGCCGATACTTTGATTTTTTCTGTTCCTCCACGTACACTGACGTCGTGATTATGATAGATTGCATTTCTAAACATTTCTTTTTCCCAGTCGATAAACTTTCCGCTGGCCCATACCCGTTGCATCACCTCGTCTTCCAACGCTTCGGCTATAGAAATCTCACGCGCATCAATTATTCCTTTATCATGCGCCTTTGCTTCACGACGAAGCTGCATATATTCTTCGGGAGAGTAGAAATCGAAATTTCTCCAGAGAGATTGAATACCCAGATAACCATTATAGTTGACTTCCACTTTTCCGGCTTTACCACGTTTGGTAGTTACCAGTACCACACCGTCACTGGCACGTGCACCATAAATAGCCTGCGACGCAGCATCTTTCAGAATTTCAACCGATTCAATATCATCCGCACTCAACGTACTGAACTCTGTTGCACTGGAAGGAGAACCATCTATAATATATAAAGGTGCATTGTCCGCACTGATAGAACGGGAACCACGAATGGTAATCGAAGGAGTCGATCCCGGCCGTCCGGAACTACTCGTTACATTCACACCTGCGGCACGTCCACGTAACATATCAGCCACATTTCCGGCGGGAAATGTTTTCATTTCATCCGCTTTGACCGAAGCTACCGAAGTGGCTACATCACTCTTACGCTGAACTCCATAACCGACAACCACCAATTCATCGAGCATTTTCGACTCTTCCACCATATTCACATTCAGCACCGTTTTCGTACCGACACGTATTTTTTGTTCCTTATATCCTATACAAGAAAAAACAAGGGTAGATTTAGCCGATACACTGATTGAATATTTTCCATTTACATCCGTCACTGTACCGTTAGTAGTCCCCTCCTCCATGATATTAGCTCCGGGGATCGGTCCAAGTGCGTCTGTCACCACTCCAGAAACTCTGACGTTTTGAGCACTAACCTCTAAAGAGATAAGAAAGGCTGTCAGGAACACAGCCCATTTAATTACGATGTTTTTCATACTATGTAATAATTTGAATGATTACAGTGCAAAAATCCCAATTATTAATGATTTCGAATAATAGAATCGTCCGTATAAAAGTTCAAATAGTACAAATCTCGTCAGGCAGAAAGTATATAAAACACTATAAATTAAGAGTTTGTATATTTCCGTCTATAAGCAGCCGGAGTAATATCATAAGCATTTTTAAAACACCGGATAAAATAACTTGGATTAGAAAAACCGTAATCAAATGCTATATCAGCAATCAGGGCATTGGGGTCATTCCGCAATTTTTCTGTTGCTTTTTTCAGTCTCAAAGATAAAATAAAGTCATTCGGGGTCTGTCCGGTCAATGCTTTCAATTTGGTGAAAAGCAACGTTCTGCTCATACACATTTCTCGTGCAAAAGTAGCTACGTCAAAGTCTGGGTTATCAATATAAGATTCCACAATCGCTGTAGCATCCATCAACATCTTTTTATCGATCGGATTAAACGGAAGGTCTTCCACTTTAGGTTCGTCGTTTCGAACAAACCGTTGTTGAAGTAGTTTACGAGTCTGAATGATATTGTTGCACCGGGCTACCAATATCTTGATATTAAAAGGTTTGGAGATATAATCATCCGCACCTGTCTGCAAGCCTTCCAAAGTATGTTCTTCCCGGTTGCGGGCTGTCAGCAAGACAACAGGTATATGGCTGGTCTGCAAATTACTTTTCAACTTCTCGCACATTTCCAGTCCGGACATGACAGGCATCATGATGTCACTTACAATCATCTGCGGTTGGAGCGAAGAAGCCCGTTCCAATCCTTCCTGCCCGTCGGCAGCCGTATATACCTCATATATCTGTTCAAAAATCTGCGTCAATACTTTACGCATTTCCGGGTTATCTTCTACAATCAGTATTTTCACCGTTTTATCCGGCTTCACCATTTCCGAGATTTCTTGAGGCTCTATTATATAATGTTCGGCAACGTGCTCGTCTGCGGAGGAAGAGACTTCCATATTCATATTCGCATCCCGGTGGAGAGTAACGGTAAAAGAGGTAACTCCATTCAGTTCGCTTTCCACTCCGATGGTTCCCTGATGCAACTCTACAATTCCTTTCGCCATCGCCAATCCAATGCCCGATCCTTTGACAGTTCGTGTGGTTGTTGCCGAATCATCCTGCCAAAACCGTTCAAATACATGTTTGATCTTGGATTTATCAATGCCTACCCCCAGGTTGTTGACTGAAATCACAATGTCATTATCTCCTTCCGCTGACAGCTCAACAGAAATCCAGTCACCAGGCTTCGTATACTTAAAAGCGTTGGACAATAAATTATAGAATACTTTCTCTATCTGTGTTTTGTCAATATACAAATCAGCTTCTTTCAGAGTGGAAGAAAAGCGGAGATCTATCTTATTCAGTTGGGCATAACTATAGAAAGAGCCACAAATTTCCTCTATCACCGCCACAATATTCTCTTTAGAAATCTTTAGTTTCAAGTATCCCTGATCCTGCTTGCGGATATCAATGACTTCATCCACGAGGTTATTCATCCGGCGGGAATTTTTATAAATATCCAGAATCTTATTATATACTTCAGGAATAATGTCCTTATGCATCAGGAGCATTTCGAGCTGGCTGGATATAAGTGTTAACGGAGTACGGAATTCATGCGATACATTGGTAAAGAACCGCAGTTTGGACTGGTTCACACTTTCGATATACTCTTTTTCCCGTTTCTCGGCCAATAAAGAGTGCCGCAAGGTTTTTCGTATCCAGAACATACGGATAATATAGCCGGCAATAAGGATAGCTGCCAGCACCATCAACAAAATAAACCATGCCCGCTGATAAACCGGAGCCTCCACTATCAGCTCAAAACTAACGGAAGGTGCTTCCCGACCGTGAACGCCCACCTGGTCGCCACGGACATGGAAAGTATAATGCCCCGGATGAAGATTGGTATAGGTAATCATCGTATTATCGCCCGCCTTCATATATTCGTTGTCAAAGCCTTCAAGTTTATATTCCAGACCGATATTAGAAATATTATTCAGGGTGTTACTTGCTATCTCAAAAGTGACGGAAGAATATCTGGGCGGCAATACTAACCGATGTTCATACAATACGGTTTCTTTGATAAGTCCCAACGAATCAAGCGGTTGTATTTCCGTATTATCCACAAGCACCCGTTTTACAAACACATCATAGTCAACAGACTGTTTGTTCAGCTTTTCCTGGGCGATAGAGACAATACCCGCCAGACCACACACGTAAATATCGTGGGCGGACGCAATATACAGCCCTCCATCATTTACATTATTCAAGGGAAAATCACTCTGTCTGTTATAGTTCTCGAATGTAGTCGTTGCCAGGTTGAATTTAGAGAAACCACCATTGGTTGCCACATAGATAGAACCATCCAAAGGGCTCTCCACCAATCCGGTTATAAATCCATTTTCTAATCCCTGTTTCGCTCCGTATCCCACAAAAGAATCTGTCTTCTTATCAAATAGATAAATTCCCGAGCCTGTCGATCCCAGCCATATACGTCCTTTCTTATCACATAAAATGTGGTTGATGTGATGCTGCGCTGTGCTCTGCGCTATTTGGGAGAAAGGATAACTATGGGCAGTGCCCGCTTTGAGGTTGACTCGTATCAGATCAAAAGAGGTAGTCAGCCATAAATCCCCGTCTTTGTCAAACGTCATATCCCAAACCTGCGACAGATGTTTGGCAGCCAACGAAGGGTGTTCGAAATGATGAAGTCGAAGGTGTTTTTTATCCAATACAAGCAATCCTCCCTTGGCAGCTATCAATAAAGAATCGTGGCCGGCAAACTCTATCATTTTCACCAGATTATAGGCTCTGTCAACAACTGTTTTTCCTTCCGGAGTATAGATGTTTTCCGAGATAGATTCTATATGTCCGGTCGACAGATTAATCCGGTTGATTCCCTGATAAAGAGAAGCTACCCAAAGATAATCCGGCTCTTTCTCATAATAAAGAGACTTCACTATCTTAAAAGAAAGCTCTTGAGAATAGACCTTTTTTAAAGGGAAAAAGCGTTTGGTATGTTTATCATAATAGTTCAACCCGCTTCCTTCACTTGCAAACCAGATCCGTCCGGAACGGTCTTCGGCAATGGAACTGATAATATAAGAATTCAAATGACCGCCAACAGCCGTAGACGAGCGGTAAAAATGGAAAGCATCATTCGCTACATTATAATATTGGATTCCCTGATAAAAAGTCCCCAACCATAAAGTCCCCGAAGTGTCGTAATGCATCGAAATAATGGAACGTATATCGGCCGCCTCCACATTCAAGTCATATTCATAATCTGTAAACTCTCCGGTAAACAGGTTTAAAGTCTGCAAACCGGCATAGGTTCCGATATACAGGAGACTATCATTAGCTTGCGTCACATGACGCACATTATTATGGTTAATCGTATTTTCAGCTACCTTATTATGTTTGAAATGAGTAAGTTTTCCATCTTCATCCAACCGTATGAGCCCTCTGTTTCTGGTAGCTATCCAGATACTCCCGTTTCTATCTTCTGTTATTGAATTGACAGCTCCCACATCCATACGCCGGGTGATATGTGCAGACTGGTCCATACAATATATCCCTTTGGAGGAAGTACCCACCACCACTGTCTGATTCTGACGAACCATGAGACTGTTCATCAATACATCCTCCTCATCCGAAGGAAATGAAAAGAATAACTCGGGCGCCTGGTCGAGGTTGCGGTAACGGTAGATTTCCTTTCCGGTAGCTATCCATAATGCATCGTGCGCATAACAGATTCCCGCAACTTCTCCTTCACGCAACACCCTGAAACGATTCAAACGCATATCATAAAGAGTCACGCTCTGCAAACTGCGGATAAAGAGCAATCCGGCTTTATTTCCGCAAACCTGCCTGATATTATTGATATTAATGGAATAAGGATTAGCGTTATCCGGCTTGAATACTTCAAACTTACGTCCGTCAAATCGGTTCAGCCCGTCTTGAGTGCCGATCCACAAAAATCCGAATTCATCCTGATAGAAACAATTGACCGTTTGATGAGAAAGTCCCTGCCTTACGTCCTTAAAGCGCATATTGATATCCTTCGTCACATTTGCCATGCAACAAAGTCCCGATATGAACAGGCAATAAACAACAAGAAATTTAGCTTTGGTCATCTGTGTTTTTCGATAATTCAGATGCAATATTCGGGAAAATCCAAGATATATGCAAGCGTTTATTCAAAAACCTGATTGCCTATTGCCTGCAGACTATTACTCGGGAGGCGTATAACTAATCTCCCTACCGAATAAAATTAATCATCTGACAGTTAATTCTTTTTCGTCTGACTATAGTCAGACGAAAATTCAACTATAGTCAGACGTAAGTTTAACAGTAGTCAGACGCAAGTTCGACTATAGTCAGACGCAAGTTCGACTATAGTCAGACGATTAATTTTATGCATAAACAAGATTAGTTATCTCTTTACCAAGAAATAGTTTTTAGCATACGAAAGATTAAATTATACTATCAACCGCCTAAACACTTGTTTATCATTGGTGAACTGCGTACTTTTGCACGCCATTAAAAAAAGCAAAACAATGACTAACAAAACCAAAGGTTTTATCTATGGAGCGATTGCCGCTGCGAGCTACGGTATGAATCCTCTTTTTGCACTTCCGCTCTATGCAGCCGGAATGAGTGTCGATACCGTTTTATTCTACCGGTACTTCTTTGCGACAATCGTATTGGGTATTCTGATGAAAATGCAACACCAGTCTTTTGCACTTCATAAGGCAGACGTTTTGCCCTTAGTCATTATGGGGTTGTTATTCTCTTTTTCATCACTGCTTTTGTTTATGAGTTATAATTATATGGATGCCGGAATTGCTTCAACGATTCTGTTTGTTTATCCGGTGATGGTAGCTGTCATCATGGGAATATTCTTCAAGGAAAAGATTTCCGCCATTACCGTTTTCTCCATCCTGCTGGCACTTTCAGGCATTGCCTTGCTTTATCAGGGAGACGGCAACAAACCGCTATCGACTTTGGGAATTATCTTTGTTCTGTTGTCTTCTCTCTCTTATGCTATATATATAGTAGGTGTAAACCGTTCGACATTGAAAAACCTGCCGACCACGAAACTTACCTTCTATGCCATTTTGTTCGGACTATCGGTTTATATCGTCCGTTTAAATTTCTGTACGGAACTGCAAGTAATACCGTCTGCCTGGCTCTGGGCCGATGTATTATCACTCGCCATCCTGCCAACTGCCGTATCACTGGTCTGTACCGCACTGGCCATCCATTATATAGGCTCTACACCAACAGCAATATTGGGTGCTCTGGAACCAGTGACAGCTTTATTCTTCGGTGTTCTCCTGTTTCACGAAAAACTGACTCCCCGCTTAATGATGGGTATTTTAATGATTATCACCGCCGTTACCCTGATTATCATTGGCAAGTCACTCATAAAAAAGATGGGTATGCTGTTGCAGATGAACAAAAAATAATATACTTTTGCTACTTAATCAATCAAAATGCAATTTTAAATCTCAAAAAATATGGTAGACGTAAAGACTTGCCTTGACAATGCACAAGAAAAGATGGATATGGCCATCATGTATCTGGAAGAAGCACTGGCACATATCCGCGCCGGAAAAGCGAGTGCACGCTTATTAGATGGTATCCGCGTAGATTCTTACGGAAGTATGGTACCTATCAGCAATGTAGCAGCAATTACTACTCCGGACGCCCGCAGTATCGTGATCAAGCCTTGGGATAAAAGCATGTTCCGTGTCATCGAAAAAGCAATTATCGACTCTGACCTCGGTATCATGCCCGAAAACAATGGAGAAATGATCCGTATCGGCATCCCTCCCCTGACGGAAGAACGCCGTAAACAACTGGCAAAACAGTGTAAAGGAGAAGGCGAAACGGCTAAAGTAAGCGTACGCAACGCGCGTCGTGACGGCATCGACGCACTGAAAAAGGCCGTAAAAGACGGATTGGCAGAAGACGAGCAGAAGAATGCGGAAGCCAAACTGCAAAAAATCCATGATAAGTATATCAAACAAATCGATGATATGCTGGCTGAAAAGGATAAAGAAATTATGACCGTCTAAAAAATAATGAAGAATTAAGAATGAAGAATGAGGAATTATAATGCTGTATTATTCAGTTGAAACACAGCCTGAATTCTTCATTCTTCATTTTTAATTTATAATTTATATGAAAGGATTAGTAATCAAAAACACGGGTAGTTGGTATCAGGTGAAAACCGATGACGGACAATCTATTGAATGTAAAATCAAAGGGAATTTCCGATTGAAAGGGATTCGCAGTACTAATCCTGTTGCAGTGGGTGATCGTGTCCGAATTATACTTAATCAGGAAGGCACTGCTTTTATCAGTGAAATAGAAGATAGAAAGAACTACATCATCCGCCGTTCATCCAATCTTTCCAAACAATCTCATATCCTTGCTGCCAATCTCGACCAGTGTATGCTGGTGGTAACCATCAATTATCCGGAAACTTCCACTATTTTTATTGATCGTTTTCTTGCATCCGCAGAGGCCTATCGCGTCCCTGTCAAACTGGTATTTAATAAGGTAGATGCTTACGACGAAGATGAGCTCCGCTATCTGGACGCACTTATCAACTTATACACACAAATCGGCTACCCTTGCTTCAAAGTTTCCGCAAAGAACGGCACTGGAGTGGCTGAAATCAAAAAAGCACTGGAAGGCAAGATTACTTTATTTTCCGGACATTCGGGAGTCGGCAAATCGACTCTTATCAATTCCATACTGCCGGGCATAGAAGCCAAGACCGGCGAAATTTCTTCCTACCACAACAAAGGAATGCATACTACTACTTTCTCCGAAATGTTCCCTGTGGAAGGAGATGGCTATATCATCGATACTCCGGGTATCAAGGGCTTCGGCACATTTGATATGGAAGAAGAAGAGATCGGACATTATTTTCCCGAAATATTCAAAACCTCCGCCGACTGCAAATATGGCAACTGTACACATCGTCATGAACCGGGATGTGCCGTACGCAAAGCAGTGGAAGAGCACCTCATCAGCGAATCCCGTTATACCTCTTATCTGAATATGTTGGAAGATAAAGAGGAAGGAAAATATCGGGCTGCTTACTGATTAACTCTTTTTTACTCTTCCTTTCTTTAAACCTTTCCCATCAGGGGAAGTCTAATTTTTGAAGATGTACAATATAATTGCCATATACAATACTAAACCATGAATAAGAAGACTAAATGGGGCATCATTATTCTTGTTGGTGCCGGGATTATCGGTGGAGGAATCTACTCACAATTACCGAAAAAAAACGACGAACTAGCAGCCGCCGACAAAGTGATGGGCAGTAATAAAAAAAGAGGGAAACAAGTTTTAAATGTAAATGCCAAGGTCATAAAACCACAATCTCTGACAGATGAGTTCACCACTACTGGTGTACTTCTACCCGATGAAGAAGTGGATTTATCTTTCGAAACGTCGGGAAAGATTGTAGAAATCAACTTTGAAGAAGGAACAGCCGTAAAGAAAGGCCAATTACTAGCCAAAGTGAATGACAGGCAGTTGCAGGCACAATTGCAAAGGTTGATTTCACAGTTGAAATTGGCAGAAGACCGTGTATTCCGCCAGGATGCTTTATTGAAACGGGATGCTGTCAGTAAAGAAGCCTACGAACAGGTGAAAACGGATTTAGCAACTCTGAATGCCGATATAGAAATTATCAAAGCTAATATTGAACTGACAGAGCTACGTGCTCCGTTTGACGGAGTGATCGGACTTCGCCAAGTCAGTATCGGTACGTATGCGTCTCCGACCACAGTCGTTGCCAAGCTGACAAAAATCGCTCCACTGAAGGTTGAATTTTCCGTTCCGGAACGTTATGCCAAGCAAATCAAAAAGGGAACCAATCTCAATTTCAGCGTTGAAGGAACATTGGATGCTTTCGGCGCACAGGTATACGCTGTAGAATCTGCCATCGATCCGAATCTGCATCAATTTACCGCCCGTGCATTATACCCGAATGTCAATCGCACCCTGCTTCCCGGCCGTTATGCCAGTGTGCTATTAAAAAAGGATGAAATACCTAATGCAATAGCCATCCCAACGGAAGCAATTGTGCCGGAAATGGGTAAAGATAAAGTCTATCTGTACAAATCAGGAAAGGCCGAACCGGTGGATATTATTACCGGTATCCGCACCGCATCTGAAGTGCAAGTGATTAGAGGATTGCACGTAGGAGACACAATCATCACTTCAGGAACATTGCAACTCCGTACCGGACTCGCCGTAACACTCGACAATATTGAAGAATGAGAATGTCTGATTTATGAATTCTGATTTATGATTTATAAGCCAAATAATTTATGATTTATAAGTCAGCAGAATACAGCAAACATTCAGAAACCAGAAACCAGAAATCAGAATTCAAAAATCAGGAATCTTCAATCCATAACTCAGAAATCATAATTCAGAAATCATAAATCATAAATCAATGAACATCTCCGAATTAAGTATACGTCGCCCGGTATTAGCCACAGTATTAACGATTATTATCCTCCTTTTCGGATTCATCGGATACAACTATTTGGGTGTCCGCGAATATCCGTCGGTAGATAATCCGATTATTTCTGTCAGCTGCTCTTATCCGGGAGCTAATGCCGACGTTATCGAAAACCAGATAACTGAACCGTTGGAACAGAATATCAACGGTATTCCCGGTATCCGTTCTTTGTCCAGTGTGAGCCAGCAGGGGCAAAGCCGTATCACAGTAGAATTTGAATTGTCCGTCGATCTGGAAACAGCGGCCAACGACGTACGTGACAAGGTTTCACGTGCCCAACGTTATCTGCCTCGCGACTGTGACCCACCGACAGTTTCAAAAGCGGATGCCGATGCCATGCCTATCTTGATGGTTGCCCTTCAAAGTGACAAACGTTCTTTGTTGGAGTTAAGTGAAATAGCGGACCTGACTGTGAAAGAACAATTACAGACTATTTCCGATGTAAGTAGTGTATCTATCTGGGGAGAAAAGCGTTACTCCATGCGCCTTTGGCTCGACCCGGTAAAGATGGCAGGCTACGGTATCACTCCCGTCGATGTTAAAAACGCTGTAGATAACGAAAATGTGGAACTTCCTTCAGGTAGTATCGAAGGAAATACCACCGAGTTAACGATCCGTACACTAGGATTGATGCATACCGCAGATGAATTCAATGACTTGATTGTCAAAGAAGAGAATAACCGTATTGTACGATTCAGTGATATCGGACGTGCTGAACTGGGGCCGGCTGATATTAAGAGTTATATGAAGATGAACGGCGTTCCTATGGTGGGTGTCGTAGTCATTCCACAGCCGGGAGCCAACCACATTGAGATTGCGGATGCTGTATACCAACGTATGGAGCAAATGAAAAAAGACTTGCCGGAAGATGTACACTATAACTATGGTTTTGATAATACCAAGTTTATCCGTGCGTCTATCAATGAGGTTAAGTCCACTGTATATGAAGCTTTTGTACTCGTAATCATCATTATCTTCCTCTTCCTGCGTGACTGGCGCGTCACGTTGGTGCCTTGTATCGTAATCCCTGTTTCCCTTATCGGTGCTTTCTTCGTTATGTATCTGGCAGGATTCTCCATCAATGTGCTTTCCATGCTCGCCATCGTACTATCGGTGGGACTGGTGGTAGATGACGCCATCGTTATGACAGAAAATATCTACATCCGTATAGAGAAAGGAATGGCCCCGAAAGAAGCGGGAATAGAAGGAGCCAAAGAAATTTTCTTTGCCGTTATTTCCACCACTATTACGCTGGTAGCGGTATTCTTCCCTATCGTCTTTATGGATGGAATGACGGGACGATTATTCCGTGAGTTCAGTATCGTTATTTCGGGTTCGGTGATTATATCTTCATTCGCCGCATTGACTTTCACTCCGATGTTGGCAACGAAGTTACTCATTAAACGGGAAAAACAAAGTTGGTTCTATGCAAAAACAGAACCGTTCTTTGAAGGAATGAACCGGCTATACAGCCGTTCGCTTGCCGCTTTTCTTAGCAAACGCTGGATCGCTCTTCCATTTACTTTCATCACCATTTGCCTGATTGGTATTCTGTGGAATGCAGTTCCTGCGGAAATGGCCCCACTTGAAGACCGTTCGCAAATCAGTATCAATACACGAGGAGCGGAAGGCGTCACCTATGAATATATCAGGGATTACACAGAAGACATCAATCAACTGGTAGACTCCATTCTGCCTGATGCAGAGGCTGTAACTGCCCGTGTATCCAGCGGTAGCGGAAACGTGCGCATCACGCTGAAGGATATGAATGAACGTAATTATACCCAGATGGATGTGGCAGAGAAAATATCAAAAGCGGTACAGAAGAAAACAATGGCGCGTTCATTCGTACAGCAGCAGTCTTCTTTCGGCGGACGTCGTGGAAGCATGCCTGTACAATATGTACTTCAGGCTACCAATTTGGAAAAGCTGGAAGAAGTGTTGCCCAAGTTTATGGCTAAAGTATATGAGAATCCTGTTTTCCAGATGGCGGACGTTGATTTGAAGTTCAGTAAACCGGAAGCTCGTATTCAGATCAACCGCGACAAGGCCAGTATTATGGGAGTAAGTACCAAAAACATTGCTCAAACGCTGCAATATGGATTAAGTGGACAGCGTATGGGATATTTCTATATGAACGGTAAACAATACGAAATTCTTGGTGAAATCAACCGCCAGCAACGAAACAAACCGGCCGACCTGAAAGCTATTTACGTCCGTAGCAGTAGCGGGGATATGATTCAGCTGGACAACTTGATTGAATTGGAAAGCGGTATTGCACCTCCAAAGTTGTATCGTTATAACCGTTTTGTGTCAGCTACCATCTCTGCGGGATTGGCAGACGGCAAAACAATCGGGCAAGGTTTGGATGAAATGGATAAGATTGCCAAAGAAACATTGGATGACACTTTCCGCACTGCCCTGTCGGGAGACTCGAAAGAATATCGTGAAAGTTCCTCCAGTCTGATGTTCGCCTTTATCCTGGCTATCCTTTTGATTTATCTGATTCTGGCAGCCCAGTTTGAAAGTTTCAAAGATCCGTTGATTATCATGTTGACAGTGCCGCTGGCTATTGCCGGAGCTTTGGTCTTCATGTATTTCGGAGATATTACGATGAATATTTTCAGTCAGATCGGTATTATCATGCTGATCGGTCTGGTGGCGAAGAACGGTATTCTTATTGTAGAATTTGCCAATCAGAAACAGGAAGCCGGAGAGGATAAAATGAGTGCCATCAAAGATGCTGCCCTTCAACGCCTCCGTCCGATTCTGATGACAAGTGCCTCTACGGTTTTGGGACTTATCCCGCTGGCATTTGCCACCGGAGAAGGTTGTAACCAGCGTATTGCCATGGGTACGGCGGTAGTGGGTGGTATGGTCGTATCCACTCTGCTTACGATGTACATTGTACCGGCTATTTACAGTTACATTTCGACTAACCGAATCAAAAAACTACAAGAATGAAACAGAAAGGAATTTGCATGAAACGCATCATTTATATCACCATTGCATGTGCCTTCTTATCAGTCTCTTTTGCAAAGGCACAAGTTCTCACTCTCAAGGAGTGTCTGGAAGAAGGATTGCAAAACAATTACTCTTTACGTATCATCCATAACGAAGAGCAGATCAGCAAAAACAACGCAACGTTGGGAAATGCGGGATACCTGCCTACACTGGACTTCTCTGCCGGATATACCGGAAACCTCGACAATATTGAGACCAAGGCGCGTGCTACCGGGGAAATAACAAAGCATAACGGAGTCTACGATCAGACGGTTAATGTCGGCCTTAACCTCAACTGGACTATTTTCGACGGATTCAATATCAGTACCACCTACAAACAGTTGAAAGAGCTGGAACGTCAGGGGGAAACCAACACGCGTATTGCTATTGAAGATTTTATTGCTGCCCTGACTTCCGAATACTATAATTTTATCCAGCAGAAGATTCGCCTGAAAAACTTTCATTATGCAATGTCACTTTCCAAAGAGCGCTTGCGCATAGCCGAAGCTAGTCACCTGGTCGGTAAATTTTCAGGGCTGGATTATCAGCAGGCAAAAGTGGATTTCAATGCAGACAGTGCCCAATACATCAAACAACAGGAATTGCTACATTCTTCACGCATCCAGTTGAATGAACTGATGGCTAACAACAATGTCAATCAAAACATTATTATCAAAGACTCCACCATCGACGTACACAGCGACTTGCAATTTGATGATTTGTGGAATTCTACGTTAGCAACCAATGCTTCTTTGCTCAAGGCCGATCAAAACACGGTACTTGCCCAATTGGACTACAAGAAAATAAACTCACGCAACTATCCATATCTCAAATTAAATACCGGATATGGATATACGTTCAACAAGTATGACATCAATGCAAACAGCAGAAGAGGTGAACTGGGCTTCAATGCCGGAATAACTGTCGGTTTTAATATCTTCGACGGTAATCGCCGCCGCGAAAAGAGAAATGCAAGTCTGGCTTTCAAAAATCGTCGCCTGGAACGACAGGACTTGGAATTAGCACTCCGCTCTGATCTCAGTAACCTATGGCAAGCCTATCGCAACAATCTTCAATTGTTGAATCTGGAACGTCAAAACCTGATAACTGCCAAAGATAATCACGATATTGCCATGGACCGTTATATACAGGGGGACCTCTCCGGTTTTGAAGTGCGTGAAGCACAAAAAAGTTTGTTAGATGCAGAAGAACGCATCCTCTCTGCTGAATATAACACGAAACTTTGCGAAATATCCCTGTTGCAAATCAGCGGAAAGATTACGAAATATCTGGAATAAGGAAGTAGTTTCCATTTATTTTTTTTATTGGGTTAATCTTCTTATCGGGAGGGTTAACCCAATTTTTACTGTATAAAAAACAGTTATTACATACCGATGTTTTTCTTTCTTCCTACATTTGCATACTATAAAAACATTAAATAATAAAAGCCATGAGAAAACTAAGTCTTTTCTTACTGCTACTTTTTATCCTGACAAACGCCTCAGCCCAAAAAGCAACAGATTACAGAAAACAACAGAACTACAAAGAATGGGTACACATCGCCCCTAAATTTGACGATGATTTCTTCAAGACGGAAGAAGCCCAACGCATCGGTGACAACGTGTTACTCTATCAACAAACGACCGGAGGCTGGCCCAAGAATATCTATATGCCGGCAGAACTGACGGAACAAGAATATAATGCGGCACTAAAAGCTAAAGAAGATACCAACCAAAGCACCATCGACAACAATGCCACCACGACAGAAATAGAATATTTGTCACGGCTTTATCTGGCTACGCAAAAGGAGAAATATAAAGAAGGAGTGCTGAACGGTATTCAATATCTGCTCAAATCGCAGTATGAAAACGGTGGATGGCCTCAATTTTATCCGCGTCCCAAAGGTTATTACGTACAAATCACCTACAATGACAATGCAATGGTGAGAGTCATGAATCAACTTCGGAGCATATACGAAAAGAAAGCTCCGTACACTTTCCTTCCTGACAATATCTGTGAACAAGCACGTAATGCATTTAATAAAGGGATAGAGTGTATACTCAAAACGCAGGTGCGCCAAAATGGAGAGTTAACAGTGTGGTGCGCCCAACATGACCGTGTCACTTTGGAACCCTGCAAGGCACGTGCCTATGAACTCCCGTCACTAAGCGGACAAGAGTCGGACAATATTGTATTACTGTTGATGTCACTTCCCCATCCATCTGCAGACGTTGTAAAATCCATAGAAGGTGCTATCAAATGGTTCCAAAAGTCTGAAATAAAAGGAATACAGAAGGAATATTTCACCAACAGTGATGGCAAAAAAGACTATCGCATGGTTCCCTGTGAAGACTGTCCTACTCTTTGGGCACGTTTTTATGATCTGGAAACAAACCGGCCTTTTTTCTGCGACCGTGATGGCATTAAAAAATATGATATATCGGAAATCGGACACGAACGCCGAAATGGTTATAGTTGGTATAACAAAGATGGAAGCAAGGTGTTGAAGAGATATGAAAAATGGAAAAAAGAACAGAATAAGTAATCATAACTGATGAAAGGTTGATATTTACACTGAAAAAGTTAATATCCGGAAAGTCTTTAAGTCCTTAAAATAAGAAGAGGGGCTGTCTAACAATAAAATAGTCAGACAGCCCCTTTATTAATTCAAGGCATTTACAGCCTCTTCCTACAGTTTTATCCCAACAGGTATCAACCGGTTACTTTTTGCAATTCCACGGTTTCAACTGTTTGAAGAAGTCGTTACCCTTATCATCTACCAAGATAAATGCAGGGAAGTTTTCTACTTCGATCTTCCAGATAGCTTCCATACCCAATTCCGGATATTCCACACATTCAATGCTCTTGATGTTGTTCTGTGCAAGGATAGCTGCCGGACCTCCGATAGAACCAAGATAGAAACCACCATATTTCTGACAAGCATCTGTCACCTGCTGGCTACGGTTACCTTTTGCCAACATCACCATGCTACCGCCATGACTTTGGAACAGTTCTACATAAGAGTCCATACGTCCTGCCGTAGTAGGGCCCATAGAGCCACACGCCATGCCTTCCGGAGTTTTTGCCGGACCTGCATAATAAATAGGATGATCCTTAATATATTGCGGCAAGTCTTCACCGCGGTCCAAACGTTCTTTTAGTTTAGCATGAGCGATGTCACGACCTACGATAATCGTTCCGTTCAATGACAGACGGGTAGCAACCGGATATTTAGTCAGTTCTTTCAGGATTTCAGGCATCGGACGGTTCAGATCGATCTTCACAACATCACCTTCACCTGCCTGACGCAGTTCAGCCGGAATCAGTTCACCCGGATTTGAATCCAGTTTCTCAATCCAGATACCTTCCTTATTGATTTTACATTTGATGTTACGGTCGGCAGAGCAAGATACACCCAAACCTACCGGACAAGATGCACCATGACGAGGCAGACGGATGATGCGTACATCGTGAGCAAGATATTTACCTCCGAATTGTGCCCCCAACCCAATCTTGTGAGCTTCTGCCAATACTTCTTTTTCCAGTTCGACATCGCGGAATGCACGACCATATTCGTTTCCGGTAGTCGGCAGGTTATCATAGAAATGAGTAGAAGCCAATTTCACTGTCAACAGGTTCTTTTCAGCAGAAGTACCACCGATTACGAAAGCGATGTGATAAGGAGGACAAGCGGCTGTCCCCAATGTTTTCATCTTTTCAACCAGGAACGGAACCAATGTACCGGGATTCAGGATCGCTTTTGTTTCCTGATACAAATATGTCTTGTTGGCAGAGCCACCACCTTTTGTTACACAAAGGAATTCATATTCCATACCTTCGGTAGCTTCGATGTCAATCTGTGCAGGGAGGTTACATTTGGTATTTACCTCATCATACATATTCAGAGGCGCATTCTGTGAATAACGCAGGTTTTCTTCAGTGTATGTTTTATATACGCCCAGTGAAAGCGCTTCTTCGTCAGAATATCCAGTCCATACCTGCTGTCCCTTTTCACCATGGATAATAGCAGTACCGGTGTCCTGGCAGAATGGAAGTATGCCTTTTGAAGCAACCTCTGCATTGCGCAGGAAAGTCAACGCCACATACTTATCGTTTTCGCTTGCTTCCGGATCACTCAGAATCTTAGCAACTTGTTCATTGTGCGAACGACGAAGCATGAATGATACATCACGAAAAGCAGCATTAGCCATCGCAGTCAAACCTTCTTTTTCAATTTTCAGGATGGGATTTCCTTCAAACTCGCTTACTGATACATAGTCTTTTGTAAGCAGATAATACTCAGTTGTATCTTTTCCCTTTTCAAACATGGGCTGATACTTAAACAGAGGTGTTGCCATAAGTTTCTTATTTTATTACGTAATGTTAGTTAGTGTGGCAAAGGTAATGATAAATTAAGAATTGAGAATTAAAAATTGAGAAATAAAACATTGTAGGATAAAAATAGGTAGGTCAATAAATGATTATTTTGCGGAGTGCCCTGAAAGGGCTTAATTATATAGCGTAGGGCAACGCCCTACGAAAAAACGACAATCTGAATTTGCGCCCTGAAAGGGCATAATTGTATACAGT
>CEAX01032654.1_pt1 | contig 17624 bp, 33 predicted proteins | sample 554721 | NCBI WGS metagenome assembly CEAX01 (sample SAMEA3182098, study PRJEB8094) | gut metagenome | biome: human; feature: gut; material: Stool; isolation source: human stools | place: Canada | collected 2012-05-30 | reverse complement strand
GACTTGTTGGCCATGATGCGAAACGCCTTCACCTGCGCGTCCGTCAGGTCGTCCGCGAGGGCAACGGGCACCTCGGACAAGCCGAGCACGAGGGCCGCTTTCAGGCGCAAATGCCCGTCAATGACGTTGCCGTCGGACTTGGCGACAACGGGGATGCGAAACCCGAATTCCCGGATGCTCGCCGCCATCCTCTCGACCTGTTCGTCATTCTTGCGCGGGTTCCGGGCGTAGGGAACCAGACGCTCCACAGGCCACATTTCAACAGTCAGATCCATTTTGATAACTCCGAAAAATCTACAGCGTGAAGAACTTCATGATGAGCGCGCCAAGGCTGCCAGCCACAGCAGCCACGCCAGCAAGAGCGGACAGCCCCCCGGCGCGTTTGTTCTCGGCAGCTTCAAGGGCGGCGATACGGACATCCAGTGCTGCGAGGCGTTTTCCATGATCCTTGAGCTGCGTTATCACGATGTCGTCGAGACGCTGGTTGGTGCCCGCGACCTCGGCCTTGAGCCCGGAAAGCTCGGCCTTCACTTCCCCAATCTCGCGGACAAGCTGCACGTCGTCGTTCATCGCCCCGCCTCCACGCCCTTGATCCATAGGAGCAAGTTCCCGGCCTCTCCTGCAGGCAGGTGCACCCACTCGCCGGGCTCGGTGAACGTCTCGCCCCGATAGGTGTAGGACCACTCACCCGTCACGACGGCCCCCGGCGTCAGCGGAGCCGGGCTTGTCGCGGCGATCGGTTCCGCCCATCGAGCGCACCCACTCGCCGCCAACGTCATCACGAACAGCAGCGCGATCAGCCTCGCGGCGTTCGCCGTACCGTTGACGCAGCCACAGCTTGAGGATCCCGGCGAGCGATAAAAGGAACTCAAGGACGGCCCGCACATCACTTCCCCGTCACGGCCTTGACTTCGGCCTTCACGGTTTCGGACTTGCCGTCCGCCACGGCGCCCTTGTTCTGTCCGAAGTGCGCGGCAAGGGCGTGGGCCCAGCGGTACACGGCGGCATACAGCCCCGCCGGTTCCTTGGGGACAGGCATCCATACGGTGGCCACGGCGCACAGCCCGCACACGGTCATGACCACGCTCAGGGCGGTCACGAGCCACGCCGCATCGGGATACTGCGCAGAAAGGCCCATCAAGGTCGAAAGGATGAAATCAATCACGGTCGCTTCCATCAGTACTTGCCTCCATGCTGGTAAAAGGCCACGTCGCGCGGCTTGTCGGGGTCGTTGTCCACATGGATCCACGTTGGGGCCAGCTCGATGCGCCGGAATCCGACTTCAAGCAGGGCTTGCAGCATGACGAAACGGGAATGGGAATCCACACAGCGGATGTCCACGGCGTAACCTCGCGTATGGGCGGACGTGGGCACGCCGCCGACCGCCTTGTTGTGCTTCGGGCAGCGGTACGCGGAAGAAAGGGGGAACGGGATGCCCGCCAGATCACGGGCCTCGTCGAGCATCTGGAGCAGGTCGGCGTCCATCTTCTCCATGCCCGCGCCGCACCCGCACTTGCAGCGGAACTCGACCGGGGAGAAGTGGCGCAAGGAAAGAACAGCCATAAAAAATCCTCCTGTCCCTACCATGTCACGGTGGGGCAGGAGGAAATACCCTGAACTTGTTCAGAGATTAGGTAAGCGAACTTTTACAGCAGGCAAGGTTGCATCGATATGGAAAAGAAGATAACATTTAATATAAATTCATCTAGTAGTTGGGGGTGGAACAATGAGCCAAACTGCTTCGGATTATGTACGCCAACATTTAATGCGCAATTCAAATCCAGCTTCAGGAAGTCCCTCTGCTCAGTTATTATTATTTCAACCATCTGATTGTGAAAATCTTCATACATGTATGGTAAGCGCTCTTTATTTTTTAATAAATCGTGGCCGTATAAAGGACCTAGATATGCACATTTTAGAAGATTATATGTTCAAAAAAGAAGATAAGGAACGTTTTGAAGTATATAAATTAATAAATGACATTATTGATGATAAATATAACAAGATATCAAATCGTTTTTCTGCAGAAGCAGAAACTATCAAAGCAGTTCTTTATATTGTTGGTAGAATGAAAGTAACCGTTTCGTTTACAAATATTGAAGGAATAAGCCAATGTCTTGCGAATGGAGGAGCTGGTTTTGCCGTCTTTTATTTGCGTTACCAGGATTCTGAAAAAACTACTTCGCATGCTGTCTCTTTTTCAGCCTTTGCTGGTAATACTATACTTATTTTTGATAGTAGTTTTGGAATAATAAACGTTCGTTTAAGTGAACTTTCCAATGCGTTTTCCCTCATCACACAATGTTATAATCGGATAGGGTTCTCACAAGACGGAGTAAGTGATAATTCACCTCCAAGTTTTTACAGTATTGTTCCTGAATATATTATATTATCCAAATGTTGATGATAAAAAAGTAAAAAGGATACCGGGCTGTTTATACTTTATTCTTAACATTATGATCATAACATTCGGAATAACGATACGTTACCACAGCCTGAGCTGTACCTGCGGCTTGGGCTGTTCCTTTACCTGCCGGGCGAGGATGCGCACGTAGCGTTCCGTCACGCCGAGTTCGAGGGCGATGTTTCCCGGCGACTTGCCGGAACTCAACATGCGAACAATCCTGTCCTTGAACGGCTCACCCTTGCGCCTGTTCGGAAGTGTCACCCGGAGCCCCCCGAAGGCCGCACAGAGCCTTTCCATGCGCTTCATCCCGAGGACGGCGGAAATCGGGGAACCCGCAACGGGCTTGCGGGGAATGTACGTGGACACGCCGCCCACGGCCCTGCATAAGAGATCCGCGCCGTCATCACCGATGGCGTCGACCAGTTCATCATGGCTTACCCACAACTCGCCCATCACAACCTCCCGCTCTTCATCCACCGTCATAACGTGACCTTTTCCGCATTCCGATCCCACACGTAGCGCATGGAGTCCCCGCCGAAGTCGCGGGCGACGCGATACACGAACAGCCTGTACGCGGGCCGCTCCTCGACGTTCGGGCCGAGCACGGCGATTTCCCCGCGCGCTGCCCGCCATTCCCGGCGTTTCCTTGCAATGACCCTTGAAGGGACGTGGACACTTTCGCCAACGCCTCAACTTTGCCCATGCTCTCGGGAATGACGATCTCAACCTGTACGGCCGTGCTCATGCCCCACCTCCAAACGTTTCATACTGCCACCCTGTCTTCCCTGCCTTCACAGCGAGGAACCGGAACCACGGATGCTGTGTTGCGGCGACCTTGATTTTCACGCGGGCGTCGTCTTCCCAATGCCCCTTGACCTCATGCAGCTCGATGCCCCCGTCAGCCCGGATCACGACGAAATCCGGCGTGTAGAACGTCTTGTCCGCAAGCCGCAGCTTCACGGCCTCATACGCCCACGCGACGACCTCGCCCGTGTGCTTCATCCCGTCCAGATACCCGGCATAGCGGGCCTCGGTCTGGTTCATAGCGTCGGTCTGGTACGTGCGGCCATTCCGGGGAAGGCGGGCCTTGCCGAGAAGCTGAAACTTGGGCAACGGGCTGGAGCCGGGCTTTACCGTCTTGAGAAATTCCCGGTACTCTTCGGGGCTCACTGCTCCACCCCCAACGCCCGCAAATTGGCAAGCTGCTCATCGAGCGGCGTGTCCGGCCTTCCCTGCTTGCGGGCGTCCATCTTGTCCCACAGGGCTAGAATCTTCGCGCACCACTCGCCGTTGAGCATCCGCTGCTCCTCACGGGTCAACGTCCTGCCGGGCAGCGCCAACGCATCGGCCCGCGCCGCTTCTCCCCGCCGCAATTCGTCGCAACGCGCCCAGATGTCGGCTACGGTGGGGAAGTAGGCGCACTCGCGGCGGTATTGCTTCACGGCGCGTTCCACGGTTTCGGGCGAGAACTCCGCGAGGTCTTCGGCCCAATCCTCGGCCAGAATTTGCAACTGTGCTGGCGTCCTACCTGCTTGCGGGTAATGCAGCGCCAGATTGACCAGCAGTTGAAGCGTGAAGTCCTGGTTGTGCATGTTGAGCCCTCCTTGCCTGTAAAAGCATTTTCGCCATGTCGTCGTTGTCCTGTACCCGCTGCTGCGCTACGGTAGCCACCCGGGGCCGCGCCTGTTCGCCGTTGCCGCCCTGCTCAGCGGGTTCGGGAGGTTTTCGCAGCCAGTATTCCCGCTTGAGGAAATTCGCCGCCGTGGGGATGTATCTGCCACCCTGCCGCTTCCATGCCTCGGAGTCCTCCCATTGACCGAGCGCGTCGAGAATGCGAGGCAAGCCCGGGAGAGCACGGTTGGCTTCAAGGGCTACCCATTCGCCCGCGGCTTCGCTCCTGCCTCCCCGGTGCTGTTCCGGGAACGCCTCGAAGAACTCGTCAAAGGCTACCGAGGGCTGACGGGAAGGGACGGCTTCCGGCTCTGGAGTTCCTGCCGGGCGTTCAACGCGCGCGCCCGCGTTAAACACACACTTGTCTTTTTCTTCTGGTATAGGAGAAGGAGAAGGGGCATTGCTCGAATCATGCTCGGGCATTGCTTGAGCATCCGTTAAGCATTGCTCGTTGATATTGTTTGCTTTTCCCCAGCGTGCCTGAGCAGCTTTTTGGGCCTTCTCGGAACGTGCCAGCGCTTCTGACTGCCACGGGTTATGCTCCTGCCAATCGTGCAGAACGTAGCCGTCCGGGGTTTCATCAACCCACATGCCAAGGCAGGTGTCGAAAAACTTCCGTTCTTCGCCCTGCCAGTCTGCGGCAAGCTCAATGTCCTCCCAATCCATGCCGGAAAGATTGCCGTCGGGCCTGTACTGGGTAGACCAGAGCCACAGAACTTGCAGGGAGCGTATCCCCTCAAGCCCCAGACGGCGGGCAGTCTTCTTTGTCTTCGGGTGTTGCCAGAACCCGACGGATAACCTGATGTCCGTATTCATACCTTCCCCCATACGGCGATCATGGACGGGAACGGCGCGGAAGCCGCCGCCCCTTCAAACTTCAAGCGTCCCTTTAAAAACCGGATTTCGGTTGCGGCCCGGTAGACGTGCTCATGGAACCACGCCGTATCGGTACGCGCCGGGAGAAGCCCGACGACCAACGCGCCACGTTCCGCTTCCCGGCGGGCCTTCTCGACCCACGGGCCGATCTCGCGGCCGTAGGGCGGGTTCATGTAGCAACGCTCCCCGGTCCACGAATGCGCGAGGCCGTCCACAAGAGCGTCAGGGAACAGTCGGCGGAACGTCGTTTCCCCCCACACCCGCAGCGCATGGGGCGGCACGCAGTACCGCCAGACCTTTGCCGACCACGGCACGGCGCATACGTCCAGCGTGAAATCGAACTCCAGATCCAGATTGTGGAAGAACTCCCACGGCGTCGGCCAGTCGTCTTTGACGCTTGAGAAGAGAGCCCGGTTCAGCATGTGATCACCCTCCCCTCTTTGAACGCCAGACGAATACGCCGGAGCCGCTGCCGCCGTTCCCGGGCGGCGCGCTTGCTACCCTTCTGGTCACGCCATGCCGAGATCACGACACAGGCCGGGCCTTCGAATTCGGCCACGACCTTGAGCCGTCCGTGGGCCATGACGAAGCGTTCGCCGTCCTTCATGCCGCTGCCCTTCACGCATGTCCCTTGGCGCAGGGCATCAAGCACCCCTTGCAACGAGATGCGTCGCTCAAAACAACGGTCGAGCGCGTGGGCGGAAAAGGTGAGGTTCATTCGTCCCCCTTGACCGTCCGGCAGAAGGTTTCCCGGACTTCCTTGAACGCCCTGTCTTTGAGTTCGTCGAGCTGCGTGAGCGTGATCTTGCCTTGGCGGTAGAGCTTGCAGCCTTCATGGAAGGCCACCAGCGGCGGGTAGTCCTGCAACGCCTCGGCTTCGAGCGTTGGAGCGTCCGGCTCCTCATCGGCGGCGGACGCCAACGAGTACCCGAACCAGTTGGCAAGCTCCCGAAGAGGGCCATGCTCGCCAGTCGCTTCCATTACCCTGACCAGTTCCCACACCCGGAGCGTGGATTGCCCGTTGTTCGGGTTCAAATCGGCGTAGACGGATGACTCAGACAACCCATGCCGCTCCCGCATCCCCGCGAACATTGCCCGGATACCGCCGGGATACGTCCGGCAAAGCTGGTACGTCTTGGCTGCGACGGCCTGTAACAGTTTATTCATTTTGCAATTCCTTCCTGTCGGCCGCCGTGTTCCAGTAGCGGCATGGAAAAGATTCACCTGCTCATCACCCGGTGCGGCCCCGTCTGGCGCGTCCGCATCCTGATCCATGGGGATCCCCGGATACGCTGGCGGGCATACCGCGCCGCGGAGTACCCGACACCCGAGGCCGTAGCCCGGCGGTGCATGGCGGGGTTATCCCGCCGGAGAGAAGATGAACGCCACGACGACCACGACACCGATGGCAATCAAAAGATTAGTCAGCATGGCGGGCCTCTTCGGGTTCGGTGGAAATGCTGGGGACAGCTGGTGTGAAAAGCTCCGGCATAAGCTCGGACCGAGGTATACCGAGGATTTGTTCATACCGAATCACACTTTTAAGCCCTAACTCCCGCTCACCAAGCCAATGTTTACGGACAGTTGAATAGGGAAGTCCTTGTTTTGAGGCTTCCATGACCGTTATCCCTCGAGATTCAAGTGCTTTTTTGAAGGTGTTCATAAATTCTTTTTGTACAAAAGTACATACATGTCAAGTTTTTTGTTCTTTTGTCTTTTGGACAGGTGTACAACTTATGGTAAGGTTCTTCTATGAACGAAACTTTTATTGAAAACGTCAAAAAAGCTCTAAGGCTCTATGTTGATAGAGAGCATAATGGAGTCACGAGCCAAGCTGAAAAAGCGTTAGGGCTTGCAGAAGGAAGTGGACTTTTGAGCAAGTGGCTCAAGCCCCGTGGAGATAAAGGAGAACGAGTTCCATCATTACTCCAAATAGCCCCGCTCTTCCCGCAGCTTGGAATTCGTGTGTTCTTTCCTTGGGAAGAGCTTCCAACGGAGTCAGTGGACACACGGAAGCTAGAATCCGAAATACACCGACTCAATATTGAACTTGCCAAAAAAGATGGGGCAATTGAGGCCCTTAATGCTCGGCTCGATCGCTACGAAACGGTGGCTGAGAAAGAAAACACCATGACCGCTCCCGCCTCCGCGAAATAAGGCGCGAACGGCGGCCCTCTGGATGTGTCATCATCTATGTTGAGTACAGATGAAAATCCCCGCCGGAGCGGGGAGAAGGTGGTTCATGGACTTAAAAACATTTGTTTCTGAAGTTATCACCCAAGTCGGTGAAGGTATTCTTGATGCGCAAGAACGTTCAAACAATCAATACAGTGTTAGTCCGTTAGTGGGGTTCTCAGATGGGAATATCCAGCTAACAGGAAGTGAGAAACAATCCTATGTACAATCTATTGACTTTGATATAGCTATCGTCGTTCAAGATAAAGATGGGACTCAAGCAGGTGGAAAATTATCTATACCATTTGTTAATCTAAGTCTTGGAGCTTCAAACTCCGAAGAAAAGTTAACAGGAAATACCTCTCGTGTTCGCTTTTCTATTCCTGTTGTGTGGCCTTATCAAAACATTGTTTCACACAAAAAGTAACCTTGTCTCCGTTGGGATTTGTCGTGCGTTCTATAATCGCGTGACTGTCATCAAATCCTAGAGGGGGAAGGTATGTAGGCGACACTTCAAACCAGACTTTTGCCCCCACCGGCACGAATCCGGCAAGGTCTCTAAGCACCTTTTCGACAAAATCATTCAGCTCTATTGCCATGTTTTCCTCCATTCTATGTCCATTCTATGTTGTCCATCTCTTGCCTATCTCCTCTTCTCTGGTCGCGGTGGCGGCGGTGGCGGGAAAGCAGGTTTCAAAGGATCGCCTCGTCGGTGCGTGGACGTGGATTGAAGCCGAGCTGTCTCCCACTGCCGTTGTCTGAGCAGTAGTGCCCCGACCAACGCCATGACGAACACGTCCTTGTCTTCGGAAGCGTCCCTGTCATACAGTTTGAACAACGCCTCTTCCGGATTGCTGCTCGAATTCAGGATCATGAAGATCCTGTTTGTCATGTCTGTAACCTTCTCCGAGGTAGATATTGGACCTAGTTTTGGCATGAATCTCCAAGACATTGTTCTTCCCCTATGCCCCTCCTCGTGAGGGGCTTTTTTGTGCCCTGCCGGGCGTGACCGCCGATGCCTTTGCTCTTTACGTAATGAGGTTTTGAATTCTTTTTGTACAAAAGTCAAATTTTATCTTGACTATTTTTGTACATAAGTACAATATTGATTCACGACGAACGGAACACCAAAGGAGAACGCCATGACCACCACAGCCCCCTACCTCGTAATCGGAACTTCCCCCTTCAACGGGATGGACACCGTGGATGAATGCGACTCTCTCGAAGAGGCGCGGGAGTTCGCCAACGAGCACGGCGGAAAGGTGATCAAGGCTTCCGAGTATCGCCCCAAGGGGTTGCTCGAAGACTGGCTCAACAACGAGCCCGAAGACTTCGGCGTCCGCCCCGGCATCGACTTCCCCGCAACCCTGCACCGCGCTGGGTAAAGCGCCTAGCCCCATACCAGCCCGGAAAATCCGGGTTGGAAACGGAATTGGGACGCCAATCCAAACTTCAACCGAGAGGATAGGATACAGCCATGCGTAACCCTTACGAATATGAACCGGAAGAGGAACCCCGCGTGTGCGCCACCTGCGCCCGTTTCTTCGAGTTCGATCAAGTGTGCAACGTGCCGGAAACCGTGGTGAAGGCCATGAAGGAACGGTTCGGCATCGCGCTGGCCGATTCGGAAATCGCTATCGAACCGGACAGGATCTCCGACTGCACAGAATGGGTGAGCGCCCGGATTTTGGATCGCAACGCCCTGTACGAAGCCAAGCAGGAAAAGAGGAGGGTCGCATGACCACCACATTTTTCTGCATCGAAACCGGGAATTCGCTCTACGGCGGAACGGTCAGACACTTTTTCAATTCACCCGCAGCCGTGATGTCGTTCCTCAAGGCGACACGGGAGGGCTGGAGCCTCCGGGCGGCGGAATGGGATGATGGGGAACTCGTCCCCACGCGGCCCATCACCAACTGCCAGTTCATCGACGAGGACGGCGGAATCGATGCCGTTCTCGAACGGCTGGAGGTAGCCGCATGAAGATCATCCCGTGGAAACGCTCATGGCTGGCTGCGCTCCTCGTCGCCCTCGGCTTCTTGCTCATGAGCCATTTTAATGCGCAGGACCGGGAACTCTTCAACAACATAGCACCCCTGACCGTAGAGACGAAACGATGAAGCCGGAAACAGACATGTATCCCGATGAACGCGAGAGCGTTGACCGCACCATCCCGGACGAACCCGAATACCACGGCCCTGATGAAATCATCTTCACCACGAACACTCTGCAACCCTGTTGAAACGAGAGGAGGAAAGAATGGGCATCCCCGTATTGATTCTGGGCGAAAGCGGAAGTGGCAAGTCAACATCCCTACGGAACTTCGAGCAAGAAGAAATCGGCATCTTCAACGTAGCTTCAAAACCACTGCCATTCCGCAAAAAACTGCCCACGAGGAACGGGGCAACGTATGCCTCAATAACAAAAGCTCTATCACATCCAAAGGGAAGAACCTATGCCATTGATGACAGTCAGGCACTCATGGCTTTTGCCTTGTTCAACAAGGCAAAAGAGACGGGATACGGGAAGTTCACGGATATTGCACTGGACTTTTACAATCTACTGCAATTCATCATTCAGAAGACGCCGTCCGACTGCATCGTCTACTTCCTCCACCACACCGAAACCAGCGATACGGGAAAAATCAAGGCTAAGACGGTCGGCAAAATGCTGGACAACCAGCTCACTGTTGAAGGGCTGTTCAGCATCGTCCTGTTGGCCCGTACGGATGGGATACGCCACTACTTCGAAACGCAGTCGGACGGCTTCACCACAGCCAAAAGTCCTATGGACATGTTCCCCCAACGGGAAATCGACAATGACTTAAAGGTGGTTGATTCCGCCATCCGGGAATATTGGGGGCTCAACCCCGCACCCCAAAACCAAAACACGATAACCGAAACCGATAACGCTAAGGAAAACGAAAATGCTTGATCTCACAAACGAATGCGAACAGCGGGAATTTGCCCGCGGGCCTGTACCCGAAGGAAGCATCGTCATGGTCGAAATCGAAATATTGAAGCCCAATCAGGAAAGACAGGCACATGACAATCCTTTCATTTCCGTAGCTTCTTCCGGCCTCCGGCAAATATATTGCCAATTCACCGTCTCCCACGGGCAATATCAGGGTGTGAGCTTCCGGCAAAACATCACGCTCCCTTTCGGTGAGCAGGACATACCGCTCAATGACGGCCAACGCACGGCCTGCAATATAGGCGGCGCGACCCTCAAGGCCATGTGCGTCGCCGCAAAAAAGCCCCTCAAGATGCAGGATGTCACCTCTTTGACGGGGTTACGTTTCCCTGTCCGCGTCAAGATCAATCCTCGCCCGACATGCAAGGACGACGGGCGGGAATACTGGAACAACGAAATGGCTTGCGTCATCACACCCGACAAAGAAGCCTACGCCACTATCGTCCACGGCGGAGAAATCATCACTGACGGCCCCGTGACGGGCAATGCGGGAAAAACCAAGCGTCAGGCCGCGCCGGAGGCTGGCACCTACGGAATGCCCTTCCCGTCCGAAAACGCGGTAATGGATGACGTGCCCTTTTAACGAGGTGAAACATGCCGACCTTCAATGAAATTCAGCAGGAAATCGCCGGGATGCTTTCCATCCCCGACGAGGAACTGACTCCGGAACAACGCGAGGCTATGGACGCCTACATGGATGAACTCGCCAAAGTCGAAGCCGACAAGGTGGATGGGTTCGGACAATTCCTGAAAATTCAGGCTGCGTTGGCCGATGCTTGCAAGGAAGAGGCAAAACGGCTCATCGCCAAGGCAAAAGCGGCGGAAGCCAGCCTTGCAAGGTTGAAAGAGCACTACACCTTTACGCTCCGCAGCAACGGCCTCAAGAAAGTATCCGGCAACGCCTACACAATCAGCGTCCGGGAATCCGAGGGCGTCGCCGTCACAGCACAGACGGAAGAACTTCCCGAATTGTACCGCCGCACAAAGACAACAGTGGAGCCGGACAAGGCTGTCATCAAAGAATCCCTCAAGTCCGGGTTGACCATCCCCGGCTGCGCTCTGGTGAAAACTTACAGCCTCCAAGTCCGGTAACCCTCCAGCTTCCCTATCTTAAAAGCCTCGCCGGGGGCTTCATACCCGGCAAAGGAACACCACCATGCCCAGAAAGAAAAAAGCCGCACAGCCCGCCGATTCTCAGGAATCGCGTACCGTGACCATCTATGCCGAAATCTTACAGCCCACCGACAGCGCCGTATTGATCCGGTGCGGGGAAAGCGAACTCTGGCTTCCCCTCTCGCAGATACCGGACTTCAATGCGGAGCGCGGGGATACCAATGTAGAGATCGCCATTCCCGAATGGCTGGCGGAAGAAAAGGGACTGTCCGAAGGTGATGGCGCTCCTCTCGAATCGACCCCCGTGCGCGACTGCTCCACCTGTGGAAATCTTCCTCTCGAATGGGAGGCCAAGATGGATAAAGGCAAGCTGACGCTTTTCTGCCCGGTATGCGGCGAGCGGACACCCTACGGTTTTGATTGTGCCCTCTGCGCAACCACGCTTCCGGCGACGCCAGCCCCGTGTCTCGAGTGCACCCGCAACCCCGACCTGTCCGAAGACCTGAGCATCGGCCTTTCCGACCGTTGGGAACGCCGCAGGCGCACCTTCGGCGACAAGGTCACATGGCATCGGGAAGAGCACATCCTGATCGCCCAGCCGCTCACCGAACAAGAAAAAATCGAATACGGACAGGAAATGGCCGACGCTCTGGATCAGATCGAAAAGTACGAGGCCGAACTCGACGGGCAGCGCAAGCTATACAAGCGTCTCATTGAACAGCAGGAGAAGATCGCCAAGGACGCCGCCAAGCTCTACCGCGAAGGCAAGGAAGAAAGGGAAATCTTCTGCGACTGCCTGAAGGACTGGAACACCTTCGAAATGGTCTGGGTCGAGGCCGAACCGCCTTACGCCGAAGTGCAGCGCCGCCCCATGACTCCGGAAGAAAAGCAGCCTTCCCTGCTCGACTATGACCATAAGCCGGAAAGTGCCGAAGTCGCCAAGGCTGCCAAAGCCCTTGAACGGGAACCCGCAGAATGTCTGGAGGTGCAGTGATGAGCGAACCCCGCCGCGCCACCATCACCATTTCCGAAACGCCAAAGGAAAATACCCTCAGCATCGATGTGGAGTTCTTCCCCGAATTGAACCTTCAGGACGATGCATTCTCAGGTCTGGCGCATCTCGTCTGTACCGCATTGGAAGCCATCAACAACGAGGCGGAACGCCATGTCGGATGAAGCTCCGAAGCCCCGCAAACAAAAAAACTTCGCCCAAATCAACGGCGCGTGTAAAATGGCCCACCTCAGCGACGGACTGTCTCCCAAGGCTTGCCCCGTCTGCGGAACCGTCAGCAAGCTCAGGGAATGCCCGTTCTGCCGCCATCGGCGCGGGAAGAAATAGAGCCGCCCGGGGGCGCGGCCGGACAACAACGTGCGGGGAAAAATGAAATGGCCAGAATCACCCCCGAAGAACTCGACTACATCCGAACCGCCGCCATCGGCGACATGCTCGGAGACTCCCGCGCCTTTGATGGGATGGGGCCGTCCGCCGTCATTTTCAGATTGTGCGTGGAGATCAAGAAGCTCCGCAAAGAGCGCAACGAAAACAGGGCGTTAATCCGTTTCATCATCGGCAGATTGGAAGCCATAGCCCAAAGAGGAAAAGCCTCCCGCAAGGCGGTATAGGAGCATAGCATGGAACCGGAACTCCTGACGACCAAACAGGCCGCTTCCGTCATGAACATTGGAGAAGAGAGGGCGCGGGCAATCCTGCTGTCCCGTGGCGTCCAGCCTGTGAGCCTTCCGTGGGGCAAGGAACGCAAAACCTTGCGCTGGTCACGGCGCGCCGTTATGACGGTGATCGACACATTACATGCTGAGGCTCAGGCAAAGGCAGGAGTTCCCAAGCGCCGACGATCACTCAAAACAGCAGGGTGCGTCATCGGAAAATCCGCAGAGGAACTTTTCGCAGAATTCAATATGGGGGCCGTCCAGTAGTGGCTGGCACGGCCCCCTTTGCTCAGGAGCTATTCAGTATGGCCATCAGACAAAGGGTAGGCCGTAAAAAGCCGTGGGAAGTGTACTGGAACAACCCCTTTACGCTCAAGCGTGAGTCACTTTACGTCGAAACGGAGGAAGAAGCAAAAAAACAGGATGCTCTCAAGAAGTTTCAGCTCAAGTATGAACGGGATTTCTTCCGGCGGGAGGAAGCGGAAGCGCCGCAGGTGGAGCATACCTTTGAATCCGCGTACTACCTGTTCCTGAAAGACAAGCGGTTCTCCGAAAGATCACTGAAAAGACATTTGAAGAACATGAAGCGCTCGCTCGCTTTTCTGAAAGATACGCCTCTTTCCGATATTGATAATACGAAATTAAAGCAGCTGATGAGCCATTTCCTTTCTTTCGGGATCAGGGCGTCGACCCTAAAAAGATGTATCGGACAGGTCTTTTCAGTCATCCGTTGGGCGTATCAAAACGAATTGCTGCGTGAGCTTCCAAGGATTCCCAAACTTCCCCATATCGAATACGAGCACTTCATCCCTCCCACACAGCAAGAGCTTGCTCTGGTGTTTGTCCATGCACCGGAGCATGTCCGGAGGGTTGTCATCCTTGGCTCGCAAATGGGGATGCGTGTAGGGCCGTCAGAGCTGTTTGGCTTGATGTGGTCCGATGTGGACTTGGAAAACAAGGTGATACACCTACGCGCCGCCCAAAAGAACAAGGCGGAGCCTGTCAGGGATATTCCAATCAGGCAATCCCTCGTGGAGGAATTGAAGGCATGGCAAGAGGTCGATAGAGCAAAGAGGGTTGCATCTGTCATACATTATGGAGGAAAACCCGTAAAATGCATTCACGGGGCATGGCATAGAACGCTCCTCCGTGCGGGTATACAGAGACGGATTCGTCCTTATGACCTGCGCCATGCTTTTGTTACAGAGGCCATTGCTGCGGGCGTCGATATCGGGACTGTCGGGAAACTCGTGGGACACGCCAATCTGACGATGATCCTGAAGCACTATCAGCATGTCCTCAGCTCACAGAAAAGAGCCGCTGTGGAGGCAATCCCCGAACCGCAATATGTGGCAAAAAATATGTGGCAGTCCGAGAGCACTCCCGAAAACATCAAGCAATAACCTAAAATAATTGGTCTATATTTTTACCTTTGGGGTAAAAAAAGACCCCCATTCGGGGGTCTTGTGCTTCGCCTTGCGGCTGTAGGCTGTTTTGTCCTTGTGCTTTCGAACCGGCTTTGCCGTCGCCTTCCGCACCTTAGGTTCCGGGATAACCAGAACCATCACTGTTTTGCCCATCGGAATCGTCTCCTGTTTATCGTTGCTCATGTTTTGGGGGCCTCCGCCGCCGCCTCATCGTTCCGCAACTTTGTACATCTGAGTAGACCTCCTTTCGTAGAGTATAGGTTCAAGGCCTGCTCCCAACCTTTTCATCCTATTCCTCTTCTTCTTTTATTATAGATCCTTTTCTGAAAGATGCAATGAGCCCACCTTTGCAGAAAACCGATCAAAAGGCACCGCATCCCGCACGAAAAAAGGGAGGCGGACCTCCCTTGCCATTTCAGCTTACGCATGAAGTAGAGCGTTGCCGCCAAACCCCGCTGAGGACACATCAAGATCCAGCGAGCATCCCGACCTCGGCATAGCCGGAGGACAACACATCAACAACGACATCTCCGCAAGGAGAGCCGAGCACATCCGCACCAAGGAAAAAGGCCCACAGCGCGAGTTCCGGAGCATTGAGCGTTCCGAAGCCGGAGAACTTGATGCCAACGTGGGCGGGGAGCGCCTCACGCATGATCCGGATATGTGAGAGCGCCGGGGCACCCGCCCTGCCGGTCGAGGTCTTCACAAAGTCCACGCCCGCTTCGGCGGCACAGCGGCAAGCCGTGCGGATTTCCTCCGCATTGAGGAGCGACGTTTCGAGGATCGCCTTGACGATGATGCCCCGCCCTTCCACCGCGTTGACCACTGCGGCGATATCCCGTGTGTAGTCGTCGAAATGCCCTTCCTTCAACAGGGCAATGTTGGTCACCATGTCCACGGCGCAGGGTTTGCCGTCGACGCGGGCCACGGCATCCATGACTTCCGCGACCTTAGCGTCGGTAGACAACGAACCGAGCGGAAACGCCGCCGAAATCCCCGCCGCAATGCCGCTGCCGTCCAGCAGTTCGGCTACCAGCGGCGTCCAGTACGGGTTCGTGAACACGGCCTTAAAACCATACGCCCGTGCGAGGGCACAGGCGTTTTCCATATCCTTGCGCGTGGCGTCGGGTGCCAGCACAGTATGATCAATGCGCGCCGCAATGTCCCGCGCGCTCCAGACGGTGCCGTTGATTCGCATGGAACCTCCTTACACTATTGGGCATCCCTTCCATACACAAACGTCCGCCGCACTTCCAATCGGGAGCGGCAAGAATCTTTTTCTTGGCAAAGGTTCTTGCCGCCGGAACCCCACCCATTACAGAGAAATGATGAACCCGCCGTCGATGAAGATCACCTGCCCGTTCACGAAATCCGCCGCGGGCGAGGCGAGGAAGGCCGCCACCGAAGCCACTTCGGACGGCTTGCCCCAGCGTTTCGCCGGGGTATGGCGCATGATGTAGTCGTTGAGATCCTTGTCTTCCATGAGCGGGATGTTCATGTCCGTGGCGATAAAGCCCGGCGCAATGCCGTTGACCTGAATGTTGTGTTCCGCCCATTCCGTTGCCAGCGCCCGCGTGAACTGGCGCACCGCACCCTTGGTGCTCGCGTAGGGCGATACCGTGGGACGCGCGATTTCGGACATCAGCGAGCACAGGTTGATCACCTTGCCGCCCTTTTCCTTGAGCATGGGGAACGCCGCCCGCGATACCCGGAACACGCTGGTCAGGTTCGTGTCGAGCATCTTCTGCCACAGGGCGTCGTCCATGTCCGCCACGGGTTCCCGCAGGTTGATGCCCGCATTGTTGACGAGGATTTGCAGGCCGTTCCCGGCATCCCTGATAGTCTGCATGGCGCTTTCGATCTGCGCCTTGTCGGTTACGTCGAGCGTCAGGCCGCGTACCGCCACGTTGGGATATTTCCCCGCCAGTTCCCCGGCGGCCCGCTCCACAACCGAGCTGTTGATGTCGGACAGGAAGATGTTCGCACCCTGATGGGCCATCGCCTCCGCGATGGCGAGGCCGATGCCGCGCCCGGAACCAGTAATGAGAGCCGTTTTGCCGTTCAGAGAAAACATGATTGCATCCTTACTGTAATGGTTGAAGGAATTCCTCGGGGTATGCCGCACCGAAACATTCCAGCAAAAGAAAAATGCCGCCTGTTTGCTAAGGGATATAGCCTCACACGCCCAGCGCGCGGGTGAAGGCCAGACCGCTGCGGGCCTCGCCTTCCGGATCGGATCCGGGGATGGCTTCGATGCCGAGAAACCCTTCGTAGCCCACGGCCTTGAGGCAGGCCACGACATCCGGCAGCGCCATGCAGCCCATACCGGGCACGGCGCGGGTGTTGTCCACAAAATGGACGTGCCGCACAAGCGACCCGGCGCGGCAGATGGCTCCGCACACGGACGCTTCCTCAATATTCATATGGAAGAGATCGAGAAGGAGCCCGAGATTGGCGGGTTTTCCGGCACGCTCGCACAGGTCGATGGCCTGATCCGTTGTATGGATGGAGTCGATTTCGTAACGGCAGATCGGTTCCAAGAGCACGTCCACACCGAAGGACGCCGCCAGTTGACAATACGCGGCGAGGCCGTCCGCCATGCGGGGCAGGCTGCCCGGATCGTTGCGGTGCCATCCCCGGATGAACCCAATGTTCGGCATGGCACCGAGCACGGCGCACTGCTCAAGATGGTACTTCGAACGCTCGAGCAGTTCGGACAACCTCCCGGCATCATTCAAATACAAACCGTCGGCCATGAGATCGCCCTGCGCTGCAAGCATGGTAGCCCGCAACCCGTTACGGTCCAGCGCGGCTTTGGCGGTACGGGCATCCGTGCCCTGCGGATCGGGGAAAAACATATCGATGCCGTCATAGCCGAGCCCTGCGAGGAGCGCACAGCGCGCCTCCAGATCGCCCGCGAACATGATCTGCGGCATGGCGCACGGCGTGGCGGCGACGGAAATACTGATATTCATAACAACCTCACAGTGCCGGTCCGGTCAGAACGACTTTCATGGATCGGGTCTTGTCGCTGGCGGCGAGAATGGCCTCTTCCGCCTTTTCCAGCGGATAGGAAGCGGTGATCAGGGGCGACAGATCAAGCCGCCCCGATTCCACGAGGCGGGCGGCAAGCGGGAATTCCTGATAGGCGCGCAGCGAGCCGCAGACCGTGACTTCCTTGCGGATGACCATCGTGTTGACCGGATAGGCCACCTCCTCTTCGCCGAGGAACCCGACATGCACGACCGTACCGCCGGGCGCGGCGCTCCTCAGGCAGGTGTTCATGCCACCCACGGAACCGGACGCCTCAAAGC
>CEAX01010878.1_pt1 | contig 18361 bp, 13 predicted proteins | sample 554721 | NCBI WGS metagenome assembly CEAX01 (sample SAMEA3182098, study PRJEB8094) | gut metagenome | biome: human; feature: gut; material: Stool; isolation source: human stools | place: Canada | collected 2012-05-30 | reverse complement strand
GGCTGTGTCTTGTTAAAAATATCATATTCCTGATATGCTTTCTCCACTGCCTGCTTATGAGAAATACATCCATTATCTTTCAAGATATCGTATCTGCGGAACGCAAGAAATTCGTTCACACTTTTTGAAAATTCCTCCATAGTAAAGACGTTTTCACGTTCAATCAAATCCTCTATGTAATCAAAATATCCTGTAACAGCACGTTCCAACTGACGAATCTGTTTTTCATCCAAATAGTTTTTGGCAATCGGGGTATCAGATTTGAGAATACGACCATCTGGAGCATTTTTCCATGTGGTCAAGCCCATATTTTCCTTGGTGTGGTCAGCTTGATTATAGACGATTTCAGCCGCTGTTTTACCGGTAATAGCATAATGAAATTTGTTCTGTATGGTTGCATAAAAATGATATGCAGTATCAGAATCTCTATTGTAATCAATGCTGCACTCTGCAAAGATATCGGTTATCTGTTGCCATATTCTACGTTCGCTGGCACGGATGGAGCGTACTCTTTCCAGCAATTCACGGAAATAGTCTTTTCCAAATGCTGTTTTACCCTGTTTCAGGCGTTCATCATCCATAGCAAAGCCCTTTATCATATATTCCTTCAAAATACCGGTTGCCCATATACGGAACCTGGTTGCCTGAATAGAGTTTACTCTGTAACCTACAGAAATAATGGCATCCAAATTATAATAATTGGTAGGAATAGTCTGCGTTTTATCCTGCATTGCTCCGTGCTGAGTGGTTGTTGCAATTTTTGCAACAACCACTTCCTCATCAAGCTCACCGGTTTCAAAAATCTTTGCTAAATGGCGGCTGATGCCCGACTTGTCAATACCAAACAATTCAGCCATGGCTTTTTGTGTCAGCCATATCGTTTCATCTTTTATCAAGGCACTGACTGTTACGTTATCATCTTCGGTTCTGTACAGCACCATTTCCAGTTGTTTTGTAATATCTGTATTCATAATCAGCCTTCTTTCTTAAGAGTCAAGAATATTTACATTGTAGCAAACGTATGTTTGCACGTCAAGAAGGCGGTGGAATTTTTATGGAGCAGACAAAAACTTTTTATTAAAAAAAGCAATGTATGATACAAAAAGTTTACAACTGACATATATACTCATTATAACAACATGGAAGATAACTATTCTGAATAGTCACCGGGAAAGAACAAAAAGGGAGGAGAGCCGCATATGGATAAAAGGGGTAACATATCTTCACGAAATATGAGATTATTTGCAGCAATTATGACACTCATCGAGGCACTTGTCCTCATATCACTCGCAGGCTGTGCCGGCAAAAAGGTAGATTATGGCACTGATACAGAAAAACTGACAAAAAGTGCTGTATGCAATGTAAAGGATTTTAGTACAGATGAGACCTACAGCGATGAGTTTTCCGTGCAGACAGAAATTGGAAATGTAAATATAGATATAAGTGCAAAAGTGGAACTGCCTGATTGTAAGACAATGTCAGTAGTTGAAGTGGAAAAGATACCTTATTCTGCAAAGCTCAAGGAAAAGGTATTGAAGGCATACTTTGGAGAGTCACAGATTTATTACTATGATAAGGAACATTGGACAAAAACACAGCTTCAAAATCTTATTGATTCCATAAATTCCTCAACAACACCAACTGATACATCTGGCACAGGAAACAGAGCTGAGTTTTTGAAGGAATATACGCATTATCTGGAAAATGCCGGGGATGAATGGACTATAGCTACAGAGTATGATTCATGTGATGAGTTTGTAGGGAAAAAAGGAAACACCTGGTATAACGTGAATTTTGTTGCAGATGGTGATGAAAATAAATGGCTGTCGGGAATTGGCGCAGGTCCGATTGAAGGATATACCAAAAAGACAGGAAGTAATGAATACGAGTGGAGCAATATATTTAACGATGGATATGTGCAGCAATACTTTGGACCGGATTCACTCATGGAATATGATACGGTAAATGATATCACGGATTCACAGGATACATCGGGAGAGGAAATCGCGCAGGAGGAAAATGAATCGGGTATCACAATAGAAGAAGCGGGGAATATGATAGACAGTTTTTTGAAAGAGACAGGTTTTTCATCCATCCCGCAGACTGAGAGCTCGCAGCTGAAATGGAGTGGATATAACGAAAGAGCCGATCATGTGTATCAGGAAGATGATATACATGAGTGTGTAAGTGGTTATAGATTTTACTACAATATCGGAGTTGGCAAAATATTATTTGATGATGCTTTAAACCCGATGGATTACAGCGGATACAATATGAAATATGGTGATAGTATAGAGGATACTTTTGATAATGAATTCTACAATTTTTATGTTGATAAATATGGTATATGTATTTTTTATATAGACTGCCCGGTAAGTATAGTAAGAAAACAGGAAAATGTAGAAATGCTTCCTTTAGAAAATATATTTGATATTGCCCGGGATGAGCTTAAAAACAATGCTGAGGAATATGTACTGGATACAAATGTAAAATATTACACTCTAAAACTTGCATACATAAGGGTAAACAACCGGACTGATATGCAAAAATACAGTTATATTCCGGCATGGAGTCTGGAATTGCTACAGAAAGACACTACAAATGCATGCCCTGTATTTATCAACGCGATTGACGGAAGTGTGATACATCCGGACGATCTGAGTTAAGATACAGAATGTTTACATCGGACCGTACTTTCACAGGAATAATTATGTTGTAGAAAAAATGTGACATATCAGGGAGGATTGGCATATGAGAAAACACACAAGAATACTCGCAGCGGCTATGACGATCGTTGAAGCGATAGTAATCATCTCACTCACAGGCTGCTCAGGAAAAAAAGTAGATTACAATATGGAAACTGAAAATATAAACACAAAAGCAGGAAGCGATATAAGTGCGTTTGACGACAGTACGAAATGGAATGACAGCTTTGCTGTTGAGACATCTGACAAAAGTGTGGATGTGGATATTTCAGCAGACATTACCCTGCCGGACTGTAAAAGCATGTCGGTTGTTGAGGTGCAGAATATAAAGGTGGATGCCGATTTCAAAAAGAGTGTGATAGAGGCTTATTTTGGCGATAGTACCGTATATTACCATGACATACTTCATTATACGAAAGAAGAGATCTATCACAGTATGGAAGTTGTCAAAAATGAGATTGCCGGGTATCAGCAGGAAATTGATGCGGGTGATCTTACAGAAGATGGCATAAGCAGGGTGATGAAAACAGAAAATGATCTGCTGGAACAGTATGAAAAGGCAGAACCGTCTGCACTGGATACGCGTGAAATAGCCACAGATTATACGGATTGTAATGAGTATCTGGGATATATTGGTAATGTTTTCTGTGAGCTTAGATTTGGAATTGCTGAGGACGGCTCTCTTGAATATATTTCAGCACAGCCTCTTAAGGCGGGAAGTGAGGGCACATCATATGATGACAGTGAGTATGGCTATTACGGACCACCATCATTTGCAGAGGAGCAGGGTGTAGAGGGCTTGAATGGAGGTTCTACAGGTGGAGATACTACATCTTCATATGACAACGAGTGTGTATTGACCAAAGACGAAGCTGTAAAGAAGGCAGAAGAATTTCAAAATAAATTAGGCAGGGCTTCACAGGTATATATAGTAACCTCAGACTACGAGTGGAGCGCAGGAGTGACCGTGAGCGTGGATGACGATGATGCCGTAAAAATTGATGATACAGAGAGTACTGTGAAAGATACAGCGTGGGGATATATCGTAGATTATGGTGAGGGTGTAGATGGCATAGCGTTTTGCAAGTCGCTCGATTTCACCCGGAATATGGATATATGGGAGAATCTCGATAACTATGATGATTTTATTCCATATGGCAATAGTTCCTTTATTGTGACGGATCTGGGAGTAACGGAATTTAGTATTTCTTATCCTGTTGATATTGTTAATGAGTCAAAAAACGTAGAACTCTTGTCAATGGACACTATAAAGGAGATCATCAAGGATGACATGACAAAAAACTCAGATCAGTATGATTTTACACAAAATCACACTTACAACAATCTAAAGCTCGGATATATCCGTTTGAAGGATGCATCTGACAAGGATAAATATACTTATGTTCCGGCATGGTGTCTGTCAAAACAGGATAAGGGCTACGACAGATATCCAGTGTATGTGAATGCGATAGACGGCACGATAATAAGGATTGATGATCTAATATAAGATACTGTTATTGGCTGCAATAAAGTTTATACATGGAGTTACATTTTTAGATAATAGATCAGGTTCATATTTTGATGGAAAAGATGTGAAAAATATATGATTAACAGAAAGAAAAAATATATAAGTCGTTTGACATTTGCCGCTGCAATTACATCTATTTTATTTTCGGGATGCGGGGCGGCACAAAAGGAGCTTGCACAGACGGACAGGACTCCCTACGAGAAAATATCATACCAGACAGTTACGGTACAGAGCGGTTCACTCACACCGCAGACTACCATAAGCCTGAGAGCGCAGGGCTATACCAAGTTTTCCTATGGTGCGACAAACACGGAGCTTACGCTTGAAAAGGTGAATGTGGCAGTGGGTGATCATGTGAAAAAGGGCGATATACTGGTGGCTTTTAAATCCGGGGAGATACAGAAAAAGATTGAGGATTACAGCGGGCAGATCAGTCAGAATAAGCTTCTGGCAGAGCACTACAGGGCTATTATGAAAATCGATGATACTCAGGATTATTCAAGCGATATCGCCCAGCTTGATAAGGATACAGATGTTGCACAGCTTTATCTTGATGAGGCAGAGGAAAAACTGTCGAGATATCAGATCACGGCATCCGGGGATGGCACGATCACAGCAATGGATCATTCACTTTTGGCGGGAGTTTTTGAACCGGGCAGCAATCTCATAACAGAAATCAGCGGAAACGGCAATTACGAGGCTGACAGACCGGAAGGCTATGACTTTAATGTGGGTGATGTATACACGGCGACAGCATCTGATATAGAATTTGAGCTTAAGGTAAAAGAGGTGGACGATAAAAAGATTGTTTTTGAACCGGTATCGGACATGTCGGCAGTATCGGATGCACAGATATTTTCCATGGAGGTGACGCGCCCTGCTATAGAAAATGCTGTGTATGTGCAAAAGGACGCAGTGCATGAGAAGGATGGCAGATATTTTGTATACACGCTGGATGAGAATGGATACAGACAGGCGGTATGGATAAATGCCGGAGATCAGGTGGGAGATTACCGGATCATCACAGAAGGACTTAAAAGCGGGGATGAGGTGGTTTTGCAGTGAAGATCAGAAACATTTTATCAATAAAAAAGCTGGCAGTATTGGGGATATGTGTGTCGTTTTTGGCAGGCGGCTGTGGAAAAATGACAGAAAGCAGCATACCAAAGCTTGAGGAGCCTGTAGCTTTAAATGAAGCCTATAGACCTGTGGAATATGCTGCGATCGGATCGGTTCAGGTATTGATGGCTACCGCGGTTCCAAGAGATTACTGCAATTATTATAGTGCCAATGTAAATATTTCACAGATATATGTGGAGCCGGGAGATACAGTAAATGCGGGGGATGTGCTTGCTGTCTGTGATGTGGATGAGGCAAAAAAACAGTTGCAGGAATGTAAGGATGAGCTGGCGAATGAGAATGAGACATATGAGATATCAGCTCAAATCTCGGATACACAGATCAAATTATGGGAGAGTCAGGCTGCGGATACGGGCGAATTTTCAACAGAACAGACTGAGAAAAATGAGAGTACTGACGAGGATTACAACACACAGATCGCCACAGAACAGGAAAATCAGCGGTACGATAAGCAGCTTTACGAATACCGCGTGCAAAAGATCAATGAGCAGATGGCTTTATATCAGCAGCTCGTTGATGATGGAACGCTTAAGGCAGCCCACAGCGGTCTTGTCACTTACACTAAGAAGCTGACAGAGGGAAGGTCTGCTGCGGCATACGAGAATATAGTCATTGTCTCAGATACGGATGACCTTGTGCTGGATATAAAAGATACAGCCATAAATGAGTACAAATACAGTGATTATGACAAGAAATATGTGATAGTCGATGGCGAAAAATATGATGTCACCGAGTCTCAATATACATCAGAGGTTTTGGTACTTTCGAAGATAAACAACCGCTATCCGGATGTGTGCGTGGAAAGCAGGGAAAAGCCGTTTCTTACGGCAGGACAGATGTATCCGGTATATTTTGAAAAGACAAAAGCGGACCAGGCACTTGTCGTGGGAAAAGATTCCATCTATAAGGAAGGCGATACCAGATATGTCTATGTGAAAAATGATGAGGGCGGCCGCGAGAAACGCATCATAACAACAGGTGAGTCTGATGAAAACTATACACAGGTCACAGAGGGCTTAAAAGAGGGGGAGCTGGTCTACTATAATTCTACAGATCAGGTTCCGACAAAGTATAGCAAATATACGGTAACAAGGTCTGATTTTGATATAGCAAACTACGGTGTGCGCTACAGCAGATCTGACGCAGGGACGATAACCGAAACCTGTGATTATGAAGGGCAGATCGTATCGGTCAATGTGAAGCAGGACGATACGGTAGAAAAGGGGATGCTGCTTTACGTGGTGGATACCGGAGAGGGCAAAGCTGCCATAACAGAGGCGAAAAATGCGATCGACTCGGAGAATGAATCCTATGCGCAGAAGATTGCTGATTACGATAAACAGATAAAAGATTTATCTGAAGGTGGTAGTAGCGCAGAAGAAAATAACCGGCAGGATGAAAAGCCGGATACAGCATATGATGAGCAGCAGTTGAAACTGAATTTACAATTATTGAATCTGCAGAAAAAACTTGCCTGTGCAGACCACACCTATCAGCTTTCCCAGCTACAGTCAGCATATGACAGCATAAGCGCAGGAAATGACGGCAAAGGAAATATTTCAGTATATGCCAAAAATGATGGAAAAGTTTCAAAGGTGAGTGTCAAGGCAGGAGATAATGTGGAGGAAGGCTCAGATATCCTGCAGATAACCGGAAATTCCACGGACGTACTGCTGGTTCAGGTAAAGGATAGCAATAGCTATAAAGTATATAAGGACAATATAGCAGATGTGGGAGAGCGCGTATCACTTGAGCTGGACGGTACAACGATCTACGGAAGCTGTATCGGTTTTGCCGGTTACGGTAGTGTTGCTCAAAAGGGATATATAAATCAGGATGATAAAGGTGTGCATATTACCGGAAACACAGATTCGGGATATGGAAATGCAGCATTTTATATAAAACTTGACAATGGAATACCGGATGATCTGACCAGGGCATCTGCTGTAAAGTTTTCTTATGTTTCTTTTAAAAAGGTGGTAGTGGTGCCGACTTCGATCATACACAAGCAGGTCAATCCTATGGACAAAGATGATATATCATACTATGTGTGGAAAATTGATGGGGACAGCGTGGTAAAGCAGCCGGTAATATTGGGCGATTATACATCAGGCAGCAATACACTTGTGCTTTACGGTATTGATGAGGGCGATGAAATATGTTTGGCTTCGTAATTAATAAATTAAAAAACAGAAAATGGTTAAATTTGTGTCTGCTTATGGGAGTGGCTTTGTTTATAGCACTTTTTGTGTGCCACCCTATGTTTGAAAAGGGCGCGGGCAATCAGATACTCGACAGACTTTTTACGGATCATGCCACACAGCAGAATGAGTTTCCAGCACGGATGAGCCGCGAGGGAACATATGCGGTGGCAGATTATCCTGATTCGCAGTCAGTACTTGATAAGCTGTCAGGATACGAAAAGAAGTGGACTGAATACGTGGATATAAACAAGGTTTCCTCACAGCAGCTTATCACACTCTCAGGCGGACGCGCAGATACAGAGTTTGGAGGACCTAACAATTATTTTACAATAGGATATCTGCCGGAACTTTCGGAGTACGCTGAGGTTGTAAAGTCTCAGTCTGACACAGCCACATTCGAGTGCAGCATAAGCGAAAAGACAATGGATCACTACGGACTTGTAGCAGGTGAAAAAGTCTATTTACATGTACCTGATGGCAGTGGGAAAAAGGAAATTTCTTTCGTCATATCACAGATCTGCCGTGAAAAAGATATAAACGATCCATATTGGGCCAAGACGCTTTCGGATATGGGCGATGTGATATTTGTTTCGCAGGATGTTTTTGACGAAATGATGCAGTATTACAGCGAGGACAATATCAGCTACAGTGATTTTCTCATGCTGGATTACAGGCAGATCAACACGGAAAATGCCTCACTTTATGACGGTTATATGGAGCAGTTTAAGGATGCTGACAAGCTCTACAATGACAACATCCGTGATACGCTGGATGGCTTTTTTACACAGCAGAAGACGATAAAGCTGATGCTTTGGGCGTTGGAGCTGCCGTGTCTTGTGCTTTTGATTTTATTTATAAGAATGATATCTGCACAGATACTTTCGCTCGAGGAAAATGACATACTTGTTTTAAGAAGCCGCGGTGCGACAAAATTACAGGTATTTATTTTGTACCTGCAGCAGTCGGGAATAATAGCGTTTGCGGGCTGTGTACTTGGAATAGTACTCGGATATATAATGTGCCGGGCTGCCGCATCTACAGACGGATTTTTAAGATTTACGGCAAAGGATATAGGCACTTACAGATTTGTATGGCAGATGCTTGTCTATGCGGTGGCAGCGGCAGTTATCATGGTGCTGTTTATCACAGTTCCGGTGTGGAAAAAATCAAAGGATGCCATATCAGAGCACAGCAGGGAACGAATATCAAAGAAAAAGCCTCTTTGGGAGAAATGCTTTATAGACGTTATACTTTTGGCTCTGTCAGCATATCTGCTTTACAATTACAACAAGCAGAAGAGTACGCTTGCGATATCTGTTCTTGAGAACAGGAGCATAGATCCTGTCATGATACTGGACAATTCGCTTTTTATATTTGCAGCGGCACTTTTGTGCGTAAGACTTACCGGACTTATTATTCTGCTTGTGGACAGACTCTTTAAAAAGCATTTTTCTCCGGCAATGTATGCATCATTTTTACAGCTAAAACGAACCAGATACAATCAGGGATTTCTGGCAGTATTTCTTATCATGACAGTGGCTGGCGGTATTTTTGACGCGAATATGGCGCGCACCATGAACAGCAATATGGAAAAACGGATCGTCTACAATGTGGGTTGTGATGCGATATACAACGAAGATTTCAGACTCAGGATACAGAAGAATAAAGATGGCTCTGTAAGCTGGATGTATGACGAGCCTGATTTCGGTAAATACGAGTCGCTCAAAAATGAGGGCATCTGTGACGGTGTCACGCGTGTGCTTGAGGACGAGCGGGTAGACATTTCCGCAGGCAGTGGTTCGATTTCGGATGCATATCTTATGGCGATAAACACAAAAGAATTCGGTGAGACTGCGAAATTGCAGAGTGACCAAAATGATGATATTAATGACGCGCACTGGTTCAATTACCTGAATGAGCTGGCAAAAGAGCCGGACGGAGTCATCATTTCCTCAAATCTGGCAAAAGATATGGGACTTAAAGTTGGTGACAGCTTAAATTACTCAAGGTATGTACCGGAGGCTGTCGATGATGATCAGATCTACGCATCCGAGAATGCAAAGGTATGTGCCATAGTAAAAGGTTTTCCGGGCTACGAGCGTTACACCTATGAGACAGATGCAGAAGGAAATGTGACCGAGCAGGAGAAATACCTGATCGTTGCAAATTATGCTACGGTTGTGGAAAAGTTCGGCATGACACCGTACAGTGTGTGGATGAACCTGTCAAAAGGAAAAACGGTGGATGATATATACAAAAATTTAACATCCGCGCAGCAGCTTATAGACGAGAATAAAAACTCAGCCACAGTGCAGATCACAAACGGTATGTTTACATTAAGTTTTATACTTTCACTGATAGTGTGCTCAGTAGGATTTTTGCTGTATTGGGTTATGACACTAAAACAGAGGGAGCTGCAGTTTGGTATATACCGCGCAATGGGAATGAGAATGAGAGAGGTAAAAGCAATGCTTTTAAACGAGCAGATATTTTTATCATTTCTGCCGCTTCTTGCGGGAGCAGGCATAGGTATAACTGCAACAGCGATGTTTGTAAGGCTCATATCGATCATATATCTGCCGCAGAAACACAATATCGGAGTAAATGTATATATTTATCAATCTGATATGCTGGAGCTTGCAGGAGTACTTTTCGTGGCTGTAGCCGTATGCTATGTGGTTATCAGCAGATTGCTTAAGAGTATGAAGATAGCACAGGCACTAAGGCTTGGAGAAGATAGTTAGCATGTAAAAAATGAGGTCGTGACATATGGAAAATGCGATAATTGCTCAAAATATAAAAAGATATTTCAAGGCGGGAGATGGTACAACAGTCCACGCACTTGACGGAGTATCCATGGAGATAAAAAAAGGAACACTTGCCATCTTAAAAGGGCGTTCCGGCTCTGGAAAGACCACACTTCTTAATATCCTTAGTGCGCTTGATATGCCGACAGATGGAAGTGTGCAGTTTCTGGATAAAAACCTCGAGCAGATGACCGAGAAAGACCGGGAAATACTAAGGCGGTATGAGATGGGATTTGTATTCCAGTCTATAGCACTAATTCCCACGATGACGGCATATGAGAATGTGGAATTTGCCCTTAGACTTGCGAAAAATAAACGTCAGATACGGAAGAATTTGACTGATATGGATAATGACATTGGAGATGTAAAAAACGATGTGATAAATGAGAATATGCATGACAGAGTATCAGAGCTGCTGGAGCGTGTCGGACTCTCAAAGCGCATGGATCATATGCCGGATCAGTTATCAGGAGGTGAGCAGCAGAGAGTTGCGATAGCGCGCGCTGTGGTTCATCGCCCGAAGGTGGTCTTTGCGGATGAGCCGACAGGAGCACTTGATACCGCTGCTGGATTTGAAGTCATGCGATTGTTCCGTGAGTTGATAGACGATGAGGACATCACAATAGTTATGACCACGCATGATCAAAACCTCATGGAGCTGGGAGATGAAGTGTTTGAGCTTAGTGACGGCATAGTAATTTAAATTAAAAGGGGGGAAACCCAGATGATAAACTGCGATGGACTGGTAAAAATATATGAGACAGACGATAAAAAGGTGATGGCACTGGAGGGGCTTGACCTGACGGTGGAAACAGGGGAGATGCTTGCGGTAATAGGAAAATCCGGCAGCGGAAAATCCACCCTTTTAAATATGATAGGAGGACTGGAAACTCCAACGGCGGGAGTGCTCACTATTGACGGAAAAGACATTTCCACATATTCAGAAGCTGAAATGGTAAGATACCGCAGGGACAAAGTAGGTTTTGTGTGGCAGAAAAGTGCCAAAAATCTGTTCCCATACCTGACTGTGCTGCAGAATGTCGAGGCCGTGATGATGTTTGAAAATTCAGGTAATACCGGTAATTTAAAACACAGAGAAATTATAAAAAAACGCAAGGATAATAATAAAAGTTATGCCCTTAAACTGTTAAATGCAGTGGGATTACAGGAGCATAAGGATAAGCTTCCGGCTCAGCTATCGGGAGGAGAGCAGCAGCGCGCAGCGATAGCGGTGGCACTGGCAAATAAGCCGGACATACTGCTTGCGGATGAGCCGACCGGAGCTGTGGATACAAGGACTGCTGATACAATCTATGAGCTGTTTCATAAGCTGAACAAAGAGCTTGGTATAACCATCATCATAGTCACACACGATATGGCACTTGCAGGCCGTGTAGACCGCACAGTGCTTATATCTGACGGAAAGGTAAGTACGGAGAAATTGAAGAAACACCCTGCAATGGAATATACGGTATTGGATAAGGCACACAGGATAAAACTCACTGATGAGATGCTTGAGGCAGCAGGGATAGAGTCTAATAAGGTCAGGGTTGATGTGCAGGATGGAAGGCTTGTGATATCGCGGATTTAAGACATATTAAACGTTTAGTGTTATAGAGACACAAAATATATCATTTTCGTTTTTAACAGAGATAAAACCACTATTTCTATTTACACATTCTTTGACATTTTCAAGCCCATATCCGTGGATAACTCCGGCTTTTTTAACCGAAACCTGTGGAATAGGATTGGATATTTCATAAAGCAGCACATGATTTTTCTGGCGCAGCGTACATGAGATGGATGGTTTGTGATCTGCCGGAAAAGCATCGCAGGCTTCTATTGCGTTATCCATAGTGTTTCCGATGATTATGTACAGGTCAACAGGCGAAATGTTAAGGTCAGTGTCCAGCCATAGATTAAAGTTTATGGAGATTCCCAGACTGCCTGCTTTATTAGAGCCATAGTTTAGGATGCCGTCAACAATGGAATTACCGGTATCAATCATTTGGTCAAGGCTTGAAAACTTTTTCTTTAAGGCAGAGAGCTGGCTTTCGGCTTCAGGTCGTGTTTTCGTAGAAACCAGATTTTCCATTGCCAGCATGTATTTTTTTATATCATGCCAAAGTGCGCGGGATTCGTCCTGACGAGCAATGATATCCTGATAGTAAAGCTCCTGTTTGGCAAGCTGCTCCTGCATACAGAGCTGATTTTTCTGTAATTCATAAGATTTCTTTACTATTTCCGTATATCCACAAACCACTATATTGATAACAAGCATACATATGGTGGTCATCACAAAGGTGGAGTATTTACCATTGTCAATAAAGGTAGTGTACTGGGCAAACAGAATAAATATGCTTGACAGATTGCAGAGCATGAGTGGTATGGCATGCAGTAGAGCCTTTGAATCAAATCGGGCATTGGTAAATAAAATAATTATGACTAGCAAAAACAGATGAATAATCTTGCTTGTGGTATTGTAGATAAGCCGTCCTTCACTTATTCCTAAAAGTTCATTTATTGAAATTCCAAGTCTGGAAAGTACAAACGCACCAATAACATCGGAAAACATCGACGTAACAAAAAATAATATAATAGTATAGGTGATTTGGAATATTTTGCATTTGAAGCAGAAAGTATAGCATAAAAACAAAAATAAGCTGATAATGACAAGCCGTATAAACATAGGTGTATATAGGGTTGATAGCATTATGACCGCAAAGAGTGATATGCAAAATAGGATAATATATCTGCGGGAAGGGTATACAGGTCTAACCTCTTTATGAAAGAAGTAGAAAATAAGCAGGCATTCTATAATAATGGTATATACTTCAATTGGAAAATTCATTTGATGGTACCTCGTATCAAATTGTTAAAGCGCTCTTGGAAAATGGTCTGTTTTTTCCGAGAAAGTGGAATTTTGCAGCCGTCAGTCATAGTGACAGCAAGTGGTGTAAAGCTGTCCACATAATTCAAATTGATGCAATAACTTCTGTGAATCTGTACAAATGAAGGATATGAAAAAACTGAAATCATATTTTCCATTGAATCCTTTATCTCCAATGTGGATGTATTTGCAAAATGAAAAATAATGTGCCGGTTCAGACTCTCAAAATATATGACATCGTTTATAGAAATCATTTTCTGAGTTGAACCACACGTTACCGCTACCTTTTGCGGAAGAATCTCGTCAAGAGCCTCCCTGACAACACTTTGAAACATTGTAATCGTTATCGGTTTGCATAGAAATCGAAAAGCAATTCCATATCCTCGGACTGCATACTGCAGTGCGTTTGTCGTAAAAACTATTACGGGACGAGGAGAATATCCTGCTAAAATAGAGCCAATTTCAAAACCATTTGGCTTATACATTTCTATATCAAGAAAAATTAAATCATAAAATTGGGATTTAAAAGCCTCAAGCAGGGCAGAGGCAGACAAGAAAGTAGAAATATTGTATGGTAATTTGCATGATTTGCAGTAATTGTAAAGTATATCAATATCTTGTTGTTCATCATCACAAATAGCAATATTCATAAAAATAATCCCCTTATCAAAACAATTAAGCTATGAAGATTATAGATTATAAATTTTGAATTTACAAGATTAATTTAGGTTTTTCAAATCATCCATCAGATTGAGAACAATATGTTTTTTGTCAATTGATAATTGTTTGGCATAGAGAGCTATCTGATTATCCAATTGCTGACTTTCAGAAGTATGTGTATCGGTGCCCAAAACAATTCATTTGCGTCTATTTTGAGAGTGTTGATTATTTTTGATAAAACAGAAAGTGAAATTTTGCTTTCACCACGTTCAATTTGACCAATAAATCCGCAGGAGCAGTCTGCATATTCACTTAATTGTTCTTGTGTTAGATTATTTTTCAAACGGTAGAAACGTATGATTTTTCCTATATGCTTTATGAATTCTGTATCCTGCATGATTTACCTGCCTTCATATTTAAACTATAGATATTGTAGGTAAAAAAATTAATATTTTGAATATAGTATTACTATCATTTTGCAATAGTAATACTACTATATATGCAAAAGGTGTGTATATTTATGTCGTTAGTGCATGAGCTATTGTATATACAGTGATGTTGAGTAGAATTGAGAGTGTAAAGAATAAAAACAAAGGAGCAAAGAATTATGGTTAAAAAAGGTATAGTAAAATTCTCAAAAATCGTTGCAACATTTACAATGGTACTTGCTGTTGTCTCTGTGAATGCAACATGTTTCTTTTTTTCACATCAGCCAGATATCCCAGAGTCATTGAAAAAGAGAAATGATTAAGAAAGCAAGTACACTAATTGTTGAGTTTTGGATTAAAAATGCAATAATCAAGACTGATGATAAGGAATCATACTGCTATGGTATGGAATTGATTTTGTCAACATTAATAAATGTTGCTTTTATGGTTATATTATCATATTACGTTATAGGATATCCTATAGCATTTATTCCGTACATAGCAGTGTATACTCCGTTGAGGTTGACAGCTGGAGGATATCATGCACGTAGTCATCTTAAATGTATCTTGTATACGCAGATTACCTTTATTGTATTTGTGATGTCTGCATTGGCATTGGCAAAAAAAAATATATGGTGTTTGATAGTGCTATATATGGTGGCAGTGTTAACTGTACTGAGATTGGCTCCGGTTGAAGCAGAAAATAAACCATTAACAGGAGAAGAAAAGCATAAGCAACAATTAAATACATGGGGATTTCAGACTATCATTTTAATTGTAATTGTTATAGCAGCAATTTTTGGAGTACTGAAAAATAAAATAGTGCTTTGTGTTATGGCTGCTAATATTTCGGTAGCGATTTCGTTGATTCTTGCAAAAATTATTGATTAAATGTCAAACGTGTACGAATTCGTGTCATTCATGTATATATGGTTGAAGATATCTGGATTATCGGATATAAATAAATTAACAACAGCGAAATTATAATGCTGAGATTTTTATGAAAATCAAGACCAATCAAATGAAAAAGTGATAGATAAGGGAATAAAGAATGAGATACACTTTCATAAAACAACATGATGCAACAGACTGTGCAGCAGCTTGCATGGGCATGGTCTGTCTGCACTATAAAAAAGAGACAACAATTACAAAATTACGTGATATGATGGGAACAGACCTGAAAGGAACAAACCTTATAGGATTGTCAAAGTGTGCAGAAGAACTTGGATTTAACTGTCAGGCTGTAAAAGTAGATAAAGAGGGTTTTGTTAGCAGATATACATTACCGGCTATAGCAAATATCGTGACAAAGGAAGGCTTATCGCATTTTGTAGTGATATTCAGAATCACAAAAAAGTATGTGATAATAGGTGATCCGGCTAAGGATCTAGAGCGACTGACTATAGACGAGTTTTATAAGAAATTTACAGGAGCCATGCTCCTGCTGAAACCAAATAGTGAGTTTGAGCGTGAAAAGATAAAGGGAACGAAGTTATTTGACAGATATATAAAGCTGCTGCTTCCACAGAAGAAGCTGTTTATATATGCTCTTGTAGCCTCACTTCTGGTTACACTTCTGGGAATTTTATCATCACTTTTTAACAATATAATATATGATGAAATACTTCCGTATCAGCAAAAAGATGTATTAAAGATGATGCTTGCGGTATTTCTTGGAATATCACTGACATCTACATTTGTAAGTTTTGTGAGACAGTGGATTCTTATGCATCTGTCCATCAAAATTGATATACCACTTATGCTGGGGTATTTTGAGCATATATACAAATTGCCGATGAAATTTTTTGCGAGCCGTAAGACAGGGGATATTACAACCAGGTTTTCGGATGCATTTACCATAAAAGACATATTTACCAGTATAGCATTATCACTGATCATGGACATATCAATGGCTTTGATAACCGGAGTAATACTTTTTCAGATGAACCCGAAGCTTTTTGCAGTGATCATAATGATGACTCTCATAAGTATTGTACTCGTATTTATATTCAAGCAGCCATATAAGAAGATAAACGAAGAACAGATGCAGCAGTCATCCATACTCAACTCAGAAATAATAGAAGGGCTTCGCGCAGTTGAGACAATAAAGGGAAATGCCAATGAGGATATAGAGCTCGAAAGCATAGAGCGGGAATACATAAAATCTCTTAGGATAAGTTATAAAGAGGGCATGCTTTCAAATGTGCAGTCAACAATATCGAGTGTTATATCGGGAGTTGGTAATCTGGTGCTTCTGTATGTAGGAATAATGCAGGTTATAAATAACAACATGACGCTTGGAAGCTTCATGGCATTTAACACACTTGCAGGATACTTTATGGATCCTATAGGCAATCTGGTAAGCCTTCAGTTATCCATTCAGGAAGCAAATATTTCAATGAAGAGGCTTTCTGAAATCATGGATTATGAGAGAGAACAGAAAAGCGAGAGACAGTATCAGGAGATATCAAGCATTGATGGAGATATTAAGCTTGAGCATGTCACTTTCAGATACGGAAACAGAAAACCGGCTTTGGATGATGTGAGCTTTATAATAGAAAAAGGACAGAAAGTGGCACTTGTGGGGGCAAGCGGAAGCGGAAAATCTACAATAGCCAAGCTACTGCTCAAATATTATGAGCCGGAGGCGGGGGATATAACTATAGATGGGATGGATATATCAGAATATAAGAATGACGATATACGTCATGCGATATCATATGTGCCACAGAATATAGAGCTTTTTTCAAAAAGTATTTATGACAATATAAGAGTTACGAGACAGAGTGCAACGCTTGACGAGGTAAAAGAGGCTGCCAAAGCCGCTGATGCCCATGAATTCATAAAGAGACTGCCGATGCAGTATTATACCTATCTTGAGGAAGCAGGAAATGGTCTGAGTGGAGGCGAGAAACAGCGAATTGCACTTGCAAGAGCATTTCTAAAGGAAAATCAGTTTTATATCATGGATGAATCCACAAGTAATCTGGATTTTGCAACGGAAAATATAATCTTCGATATGATATACAATAAATTCAGAAAAAAGACCATGCTTATTATTGCGCACAGGCTTGTAACAGTAAAAAACTGTGACAAGATAATAGTCATGGATAAAGGGAAAATTGTAGAACAGGGAACACATCAGCAGTTGCTTGAGAGGAAAGAACAGTATTACAGACTGTGGGAAATGCAGCAGGGAAATTTTGTTATCAAAGAAGACTCAGATAAGGATGAACAGTTTGCTGAGAATTTTGAGAATGATGATGAGGGTGTAATGAGCTACACTTAGATGATTAATTTTTGTATGTAAAAGCTTTACATATAGTCAGGACTGTCTGCAGACGGGAATGGCAAAAATAAAACAAAGAGAAAAGGAGGTACACATATATGGATATGTGTTACGATGGAGCACTGGTACTCCCTAGCAGTTATGCTATTATGGAACAGGAAGAAATGACTTATTTTGATGGAGGAACTGCAAAAACATTTAAAAATAATGTTATTGGGTTGTGGAATAAGGGAACACCTTATCGTCGAGCACTTACATGTGCAGGCTTTAATTATAGAGCATTGCTAAATTGTGCAGTTCAGTCTTACAATTACTGCGTGCTTTATGTGGCTGCAAAAATAGGAGTATCAATAGGGGCTATCAATGCTGTAGTTGGAGCGGTATTTGCATTAGGAACGATTGGAGCGGGAGCTGCAATGTGGAATAAACGTATTTTTTATTAATTTTAAAAGAAAAACGGTTTGGCAGATTTTTACTGCCAAATCGTTAATGGTGATGATAGTGTTAAGAAATGGTATTAATTGTATAAAATTTTATTGGTTTGGTATATTTTGTAGTTCAATAATGGGGATTGTTGTCAGTACATTTTTAGATTACAGAGTTTTATTTTCTAAGGGAGATTTTTACACCTGGATAGTATCGTTTACTATATTTGTAATTTCAGTTACAGTATCAGATATTATAATGCTACAGGTTACAGCATTGAGTAG
>CEAX01012136.1_pt1 | contig 19037 bp, 20 predicted proteins | sample 554721 | NCBI WGS metagenome assembly CEAX01 (sample SAMEA3182098, study PRJEB8094) | gut metagenome | biome: human; feature: gut; material: Stool; isolation source: human stools | place: Canada | collected 2012-05-30 | reverse complement strand
AGGAAGTCTGCACTTTCGCCGTCAGGCTACCTCCCTCCCTATAAAAAGTGAAATGATCATCGCTGACCCCCAGCATATATTGCCCGTCATACTGTACATTGGACATTGTGGACTCGTTCCATACCACGACATTGTACATGATATTGGCGGCCGGCCCTTTCTTTGCGTCCTCTTCCGTGTCGAATCCCGGGCCACCCACCGCCGTGATGTTCACCAAGTAACGGTGGTTTCGCAGTAAGGGCAGGTACTCGTATGTAGCGTCGGCCTCGGTTCCCGTACGTTTCAAATAGTCTATCCGGAAGAATGTCTCCTTGTCGGGACGACTCTTGTCTGCGCCGGTCAGTCCGACAACGATATAGGGGCGTCTCAAGTAATTTTCCGTATCCTCTTCCGGGAGTGTCTCTCCATTGGCTCCTTGCGTGGCACCCGTCGGGGTATTGGCCGCCTCCGGAACATAGACTTCACGTAATAATATTTTCTCATCCGCTATGGCGGATGTCCTGTCGGTCTTTCCTGTTACGGCCGGAGCGGGATCAGGAATGGAAGGCTGTTTCGCCTTTCTATTGGCCTGATCCCAATAAGTCTCGCTCTCGAACGGAGAGATCCGTCCTTTTGTATTGGTATTATAAAAAAATACCTTAGTCAGTGTTATCCCCTCAATGCCCTCGGCTTTCTCGTCAAACGTGGAAGCCCCTTCCGACGTGTCACTCAGTTTAAGCCCTACATCCACACGTGCCACGGCACGGATCAGGTAGATGGTCCCGAGTTTTGGAACGGCGCCGGAACTGTGATCCACCTTGACCGGATCCGAGATTCCCCACATCGGGAGCTCCCCGTCCTTCCATTCCCCTTTGTCGGGCATGGAGAATGTGAAAAGTTCCATGACCTCTTCCCGTGTTTTTCCGGTCAACTCTTCCGCCCCAGTCTCGTCTGATGCGGCAATGTTGGCCAGCACCACGAAAGTACTGGTATTGCCCGAAGGGGTATTTTTCGCCAGCAGGGTCATGGTACCCTTGCTTTTCTTATCATCCGGATCGCCGGAAGGAATGAAAGATGTCACTTTGGCCTCGTATGAGAACTTATTGTCTTTGTCAAACACAAGTACCCTGATCCTCTCCGCCGCCGTCTCGTTCTCTCCCTCCGGCGTAAGGGAGCGGGTCAAGGGATTCCGAAGCCCAAGCCCTTCGACGGACATGGTGACAGATCTCCAGCCATCCTTGGTTGCTATTTCCGTTCTTCTGTCTCCATGCTCATCCAAGGGGTCGCTGCACCCTTGTATGAGAGGTATTCCCATAAATATCGCCAAGAAAGCGAATAGCAAAGTGTAATGTTTGATTCTCATATGTATCTGTTCTTTAAACTGTTTCTCTTTTTGATGACATGAGTGGCGTCTTTGTTACCAGGGGATGGCCACCTCCGTATCCTCCCATTCATCCACGACAACGTCGTACTCCATGTTCTTGGTCCCTTTCAGCGTGGAGAAGACACGGTAGATGGTATTACGACGGATATTGTAATATGCCTTGTCATCTTGCCCAAGATCCGGGTTATGGAGCTCGATCTTGTACGTCTCATCGGGGTCTCCCGTCCGGTAATCGATGGATAGTACCAAGGCCAGCGCTTCCTCTTTCCCGTAGACTCCCGGGGCCACGTAGATATAGCGAGGTGTCTTTCCCGTATATGGGAGCAGCCTTCCTTTACATTTGGCCACAAAGGCGGATTCTCCGGAGCCCTCGTTGGCACCTTCGTGAAAACTGGGCCTTTCCGGTAACAACAGGGGATCTCCCGTGTAGTCCACCCCCCTGATATCCGGGTTACCGCCACCGGTGGCGGTATATTCCCCGGCGGAAGGCAGGACGGAATAACCGCTGGTCTCATTATTCAAGGAGAGTTTCGTCACTCTGGAAAGCGGTAACAAGGGAGACAGGTAGTTTCCCGCGTCATCAACCGTCGTAAGGATAAACTCGATACGGGCATGCGTGCGTTCCAAGAGTATGCTAGGTGAAAGGGTTACCCTGTCATTGCCGCCCATATTGTCCGGAACGTGAAAATTACATTGGCCCACCATGGGAAGATACTTCCGGTTTTCTCCTTGCAGATCGTCGGACGTGAAAATCTCGGTTTTCTCCGTCAGCAGTCTCGGATCCGGAATCATATGCTCTTCCCGGATCTTTTTCAATCCGGATTCGCAATTGACCAATAAGACAAAATTATAATTACCACCCATCAGCTCCAGGTCCAGGGCTATATCGGAGTCCCCTACGTTTATTCCTCCCATCTCTCTCATCTCGAAATGGTCAATGCCGGTTATACCTACCAGTGGATTGGCAGTGCCTTGGGGATAATAGAAAATGACTTTCTCCGGCGATGTCCCGATGTTCTTATAAGCGAAGAGTAGGACATGCTTGACGGTTTTCTCGTATTCCTCCGCACCGATATAGTTCTCCTTCCATTCCCCCCCTGAACGCACAGGGGCTTTCGTCATCCGGGAAGCACCGGTGCCCTTGTTCATTTCCGCCACGATTCGGATAGGAATACCCGTAACGGATCTTTTCATATCTTCCGTATCTGGCGAGCATCCAGTCAATTGTACAATTACCACGCAGGCCGCTGTCAACAACCTTATCACAGTTCCGTATTTCATTATATATCGTTTTTTATAATAATCTCAACTCCTTTCTGATACCACACGGATCTTAAATCTGTCCTGAGATGATATCAGCACCTAGCTCTACGGGACGGGAGACGACATTCCAATCCAAGACGGTCGCCTGTACCAGTGTCCATGTTTCCTTCTCGTACTTGAGTTTCAGAGTTATGGGAAAATCATGGTCACACTCCAGGCTATACGGTGGTTCTCCCGAATCACCCCGGAACATGATGATGTCATCCACCAGATTGGCGGTATAAAGGATCTCCCCGGTTGTCTTGTTGACTAGGGATACGAGCGTGTTCCTGCCTTCCTCCAGCTTCATCAGCGTAAAGTCAGCTTTTAACACCCCGTCCGTATCACGTGTGGCTTCGGCCACGTACTCAAAACGTTCGCAAAGGGCGATCTGCCCGTTAAAGTCATAAACACCGTTATCATCTTCTACCCTTATGACGAATTCCTCGTCCATAGGGAATGGATCGGGGATGGGCCGGATGGTAAAATGTACCCGGTATGTCAGTTCCCGCATATTGAAGGCCACCCGTTCATATACGCTTCCCATATCCTCCCGATTCTCCAGCGATATGGAAGCTAGCCCGACGTACAGAGGCCCTGGGGCTGAAGAGACCCTTCTGTCTTTCAACCGTAGCGCGACCCACATTTCCTGCCTGGTCGTGACGCCTTCCTTGAAACCCGAAAAATCATAAGCCTCCAGGTCACGGCCCCCCCATGCGACAAACGTAAGTTTCCCCGTATGCCGCAAAGTGACGGGCAAGGAATAATCCGCCGAAAGAACCGCCTTCTTATCGGAGAATTCGCTCACCAGCACATCTTTCTCGTCAAAGGCAAATACCCGGACCTGCCTGATATCTGACGGATAATTAGGAAATTGTTCGCAAGGGGTCTGGCTGTAAAAATGGAAATTGACCCCTTGCGGACAATCACTCAAATTGTCGAATACGGCTGAATCGCAACCAATAAGATAACAGGCCAGCAACATGATAAATGTGACAGGATGTACGCTTCTGATTCTCATTTGATATAGCTTATATTTGGATTATTAACCGTTTGAGGTTAATTTATTTGTCTGTTGGAGAAAGAAGGGGGAAAGACTCCCCCTTCCCTCTCAGAAGGTTATGTAAGAAATTGTTGGCTGAGTTTACCTCTTATCTAAATATCATTCAAGAACGATATCACGTGAGACGAGGTTCCACTGGAGTACCTTGGCCTCGACACGCATGTAGGTCTCTTCTTTCTCGATATCCGGATTTTCAGGATTAGTTGGTTCTGTAGGGTCTGGATCAGGCTTCGGCAGATACGGATCTTTAGGATCGGAAGGATCCCACGGCATACCTAGGCCCTGGAAAGCCGTAATTGTCAACAGATAGGTGTTGTTACGACGAGTATTAGCGTTCACAATCGTTTTTCCATCAGCGTTTGTTTGACGGTTCCACAACGCACGGTATGCGCATCTTCCGTTCGTATAGGTATAGGCTCCTTGATCCGGGCTCAACTGGCTTTTCTTCGCGGCTTCCTTGCTGGCATAGATCAGCCCATCGCCTTCTCCTCGATAGAACGTCTCGCCCTTTACCCCGGGTTTACTGATTAACTTCTTTTGATCTTGATCCCAATGCAATACCTCTTTTGGAGTATAAGTCGTATAGACCTTGGCATACGGTAGGCGATAGTAACCGAAATTCTTATTGTCAGGTGTGAGTGCCTCCTTTTTTACGGAATTCTCCAAGAAATAAATACCTGCCACCTTTTTAGCCTCGGTAGCATCTGCCGCAACCGCCTTGGCCGCGTACATGCCAAGATCATCCGCTGTTGAAGTCTCTTCCGGCAAGAGGTTTCCCAAGCGGATCAAATAATCCTTGGCTGTACCGTTCGGATCTTGGGCATTTTGAAAATCAGCATAGTCATCAATAGCGGATGTGAAATCTTTGTAAAGCCCGTCTCCCGCTGTGATTGTACGATCTCCTGCATGGTTGCGGAAAAGATATGTCTTTGCGGCGCCGTTGATAGCCGCATACGTGAGGTTATCAAGATCAACACTTCCTTTTCCGTCAGCTGTTTCCGCATTTAGGTCTCCCCCTTTTGTGACCATGCCTTGCGACACGACACGTTCCATGTCAAAGGAGAATACATTCTGAGCCTCTCCCGTGCCTGTCTTGACTGTTTCCTCGGAGATATTGTCCTTGATGGTTTTCTGCTCGGCCTTCGAGGTCATCACGAACTTTATTATCCGTGGCGAGAGCCGCGATGTCGGCCACCGCGGTAGCCGCACTTCCATACTCCTCGTTCGTGGCCGTTGCGATACCGGGATTAAGAGAGCCCCTGTTAAACAACAACGCCATTGCTTGGGAGCCCGAGGTGGCTTTCCATGGGGCGACCGTGTAAGTTCCGGCCGGTGTCGTTTCCCAGAATTTATTCTCCTCGTCAGCGCTTCCTAGCGTCCAGTCCCGAGGCGTACCAAGAGAGATAAGCCGTAAAGACTCAAGCGTGCTCTCCTCTGCTCTACCCGCGTAATCTCCCTGGCTGTCATTTACCGCCCTGGTCATGACATCTTTCATGGTAGAGATGTACATTCCTACGAATGTACTTCCTTCGGTAGGATTCCCTACCGAAGGAACATCGTCATTATTACAGGACGTCATGCCTAAACCTAGGATAGCAACGCCTGCTAAAAGAAATTTTTTTCCTTTCATAACTTAAAAATTAGTGAATAAATAAATTAACTGTTGTTATATAAAGTCTTAACTTTATTCATAAGCGTCTTCGCCATAGAAAGCCCTGGCACGGTCATCCCCCTGCTTATAAGCCTCCTTCAGCAATTCTTCCGCCTTTCTCCAGTCCCCTTTGATATGATAGGCGACCGCCATCGGGAAAAGGGCCCGGCTGTCGTTCCTCACGTCGCTCAACACCCGTAAGGCACCGTCCGCCTTTTTCCCGTATTTTAGCAAGGCGTTGGCATAGTTTAGTGTCACTACCACATCCTCAGGAAACTGTTCGTACGCCTTTTGGAAGACAGGGAGAGGATTCTCCCCCCGCATGAGATATATTTCCGAGAGTTGGTACATCTCGTGTGAGCTCAGACATTCCGGCCTCGTGGCAAATATTTCAGGTAACTCCTCCTGGGTATAAGCCCTTACGTCGAAACTGAAACGAAAGGTCGTACGGCGGAGTTGCGGATAAAACTCTTTTAGGAGGATGCCGTAGGTCCTGCCGTTGTCCAAGTTACGTATGGCGGACTCTCGCTCCGTATCCGTTGGATATCGGTCTATGATAGACAGCAATTCCTCTTTATTGGACAGGGGAGAAATACCTACGAGCTTTTTAAGGCCCTCCCAATCCTCTCCGGCACCGACCGTCCGGTAAGTCGCAGCCTTTTTAAGCCCGGGGTATTTTCCGGAGATATAATTCGAGAGCGCTAGGGTACGCCCTTCCGCCAGTGACTGGTTATATTCCGCTTTACCCTCGGGAGAGGCGAAGCCCTCTATGAGGACCTCTTTTAACTCGGCCCCTTTTATTTCCAGACTTCTTGATATGAATCCTTCCAGCCGGGCGAGCTCCTGCCCGTTATTCGCGAAGGCCTTTCTCAGTTCGTAGCTCGCCACGGGAAAAGTGACCTTGCTGTCAAAGGAGTCTTTATAATACTTGACCGCCACCTTTTCCGGCTCGAGGAAATCATACGCATAATCCTCCTCCTTGAAAACAGGCAGGTCAATGACAGCCACGGTACCTTGATTCTCACGTATGCCACAACCCACGCAACCGAGCAGTTCCTCTCTCACCGTAACATGGCCATCCGCCATCCAGCGTTCGAACGGGACGGATTCCTGAAAGGCCCCCCCCTGCTCCTCTATGTCCGAAAAAGGATGGAGCTCATTGTCGAACCGAGATGTCCTGGAATTCTCACCGAGAGCCTTCGACCGCGTAATGGCCTTATATCGTATCCTGCCCGCAATACCGACAGGCGCGAAATCGATCCTGTCATCCCCACTGGCGGAAACCAGTGATGGATAGATGACAAGAACGTCCTGTGACTCCAACCGGGTCATGGCGTCCACATGCAGGGAAAAACGCAGGCTTTTTCCGTTCGCGCTCCGCTTGACCCTCACGTCATATCTCCAATGTAATGGTGATAGGTTCCGCTCAACGACCTCCTGGGCCTGCCCGAATATAGCCGTCAAACCAAGGCAGGCACAGACTGCTGACAGCTTTATGTAATAATGCATCGATCTCATTCACTTCATATTTTTATATCTTATACTAATTTTGCCCAAGGCCTGTTTTATTTAAGTATATAAATAATTGAGAGAGAGACTCTTGTCGGGCCGAGGTAATCGGCGCCTCCCTTCCCCGTCCTTTGTCCGCAAGCCGTACATTTGAACTTGTCATATCTCACGTGCGCGTATCCTATCCCCAAAGCGGCTTCAAAATTGAGTCTGTCGGATAAAATCCAATGATAACCGGCACTGATGCCGCCACCGTAGAAATAGCCTTCATAACGGTGCGCCTTCATCTCTTTATGCTTGTTCTGAAGAATAAAAGGGATGTTTATCCCACCGACATTCATCTGGCCTCCATGCGCGTGCAGCCCGAGAAACCAACCGTTGAATCTCTCGCAAGCCCAATATCGTATCTCGGGTTGCACAAGCCAATGGCTCCATTTCCTTGTCTTGTATCCATCTGCGGTGGGATCGTTCTCATAGAAGAAAAAATTCATGCCCACCTGGGTATCCAGGGTCCATTTTTCCCCCAGAGAGAACTCCAGCGAGAGGTTGGGAGTCAACAGCGCATCGTATACGAGATTGTTCTTTATCGCAACCCTTTGTGAAAAAACTGGCAAACTGAATAACAGGAAGAAGAAAAAAATACTTTTTTTCATTTTGACACTGATATTATTTTTAGCGACCGAACCGTTTGGTTCATAACGTTAATTCTTGATGATGCAAAGTTATAAAAGCATAATGCTACACTTGTTACATAAAACAGACAATTAGTTATCGATAAAAGTCATTTTGAACGAGTTATGTCCGTAATATCAACAATAAGACATAATTCTTGATGGTTTCTGCCATTCCGTTCGCAGTAATAGTACAAGTTTCATCATACCACAAATCCTCTCATCGTATCTGTAGCCGTGTCGTATTTTTTTATTCCATGCACGCAATGGTGACAGCATTAGAACGAACAAGGTCCTTCTGAAATATGATAGTACCGACATCAAGAGAGCGAGGCACTTCCCGATGCAACGAGAGAACGAGTGCGGAAACCGGTATCTTTAGAACGATCTCCCCTTTCGGGGCCGGAGATCTACCTAAAAGAGGGGCCGTGGACAGCCTGGCCATCCATTCCATCGTGATGTTCATCGGCTGTATTCGTCCTTTTCCGGAATCCAACTGTCTATCAAATCCCTGTGCCCGTCCATCCACTGGCGTACGGCTCTAGTCTCGGTCCCGCTGGTTTCCTCTATGGCCCGCATCAGGGAGCTGATCTCGGTATCGGACAGGTGGATATTTCCCAAAAGGGCGGCAGCGAACGGATGCTCCTTACTGAATCCTTTCCTAGCGATGGAATGGATTTGCTCGGCCTCCCCATAAACGTTTCTCGAGTCTTCCAGCACCCTCAGGCGAAAGCGGTCAAACATCCAGTGCGGGGTCCAGCCGGTCACGACGATCCATTCCTTCTTGTCGATGGCCTTCTTCAGCAATGCCGTCATGGCGGGACCGCTGGAGATCATGAGCCTGTAATCCAGGCCGTATTCAGGGATGGCTTTCTCCGTGCATTTCATGATGCCGGTACCGGCGTCAATCCCCACGATCTCCCCGGAAAACCGCTGGGTATGGGCACCCAGTTCCTCAATCGTGTGGATTGGGACATATTCAGGTACCACAAGCCCGATACGGGCGCTGTCGTATATCTGCCCGAGGATTTCCAGCTTACCATCGTATTTCTGAAAATAATCGGCATGGGTCACCGGCATCCAACTGTCCATGAACACGTCAGTCTTGCCTCTTGCCAGAGAGGTGAATATGGGGGCGATGTCCGCATTCAAAAGTTCGGTCCTGTATCCCTGTTCCGAGAGGATCTCCTTGGCCAGATAGGTGACCGCTATCCCTTCCGCCCAATTCGCGTAGGCGATGCGGATTTTCTTGTCGGATATGTTACCGCACGAGAAGAATATCGTGACGGCCAGCAGGGTCGTGAAAAGTATCGTTCTGTTTCTCATAATCATTCTGTCTTTTATTATATGTGTCATTCCTTTTGTTTTTTTCGAGCCATTCCCTGCGTGATCCGGTCAAGTACGATCGCCAGTATCACGACGGCAATACCCCCCTCAAATCCCATGCCTATCTTCATCTGGGTGATACCTTTCAAGACCACTTCCCCCAGGCCTCCGGCTGAGATCATGGCGGCTACCACCACCATGGAGAGCGACATCATGATGGTCTGGTTGATACCGGCGAGAATGGTGGGTAATGCCAATGGCAGCTCCACCTTGAACAGGAGCTGGCTGGGAGTGGCCCCGAAAGAGCGGGCGGCTTCCACCACGTTCTTCGGCACCTGCCGGAGGCCCAATGCGGTGAGCCTCGCTACCGGAGGCAGGGCGAAAATGATCGTGGCGAAGGCTCCCGGTACCGTTCCCAGTCCGAAAAATAGCACCGCTGGTATCAGATAGACAAAGGCCGGCATGGTCTGCATGCAGTCAAGCACCGGCTGCAAGATCTTGTTGCAGCGTCCGCTGCCTGCCATCCAGATCCCCAAGGGGATTCCCAGCAGCAGCGCCATGCCGGTGGAGGAGAGTACCAGGGCCAGGGTCTGCATGGTCTCCTCCCAGAATCCCATCCCGTAAATGAGCGACAGCCCCAGGAGGGTGAAGATCCCTGTCCCCCTGCCACTCTTGTATAACGCCAGGAAAGTGAGTATCGCGATGGTTATGTAAAAAGGTATCCCGAGCAGGACGCACAGTATCCCGTCGATAACACCTTCCACTCCCAGACTCAGCAGGTCAAAAAACGATGCGCCGTGCTCAGTCAGCCATTCCACGGCCATTTCTATATATTCTCCTATATTTATCATAATTCTATTGCGTTTTGAATGATTTCATTGATTTCTTCCTTGTCTTTTCCCGTCACCTCGATAATGAGCGACGAGAGCGGTACCATTCCCTCGAACTCCCGTTTCTCGTTGACCACCCAGATGGGCGAGTTGGTCTTCGTCATCAGGGGGAGTATGTCCTCCACCACGGTATCGCCCAATATGGAGTGTACCTCTTTCCTTACGATAGAGTCGATGTTCAGGATACGCTCCTTCCTTAATTGGAGAAGTTCCTTCAGATGGACCTCGCCTACCAGTATGCCATCCGGATCCACTACGGGCAACACGGTTATTTTACGTTCTCTCATCTTCCGGATCAGGACCTCCGGTCCCTCTTTTCCCTGCCTTGCCACCATAGGCTTGTCCACCATGATGGATGCGGCGGTGATAATCCTGCTGCGGTCCACGTTCTCCACGAAACACCTCACGTACTTATTGGCGGGATCGGTCAGGATCTCCTCGGAGGTACCGATTTGCTGTATCTCCCCGTCACGCATGATGGCGATACGGTCACCGAGCTTGACAGCCTCCTCCAGGTCATGCGTGATAAATACGATGGTCTTTTTCACCTTCGACTGCAAGGCCAGCAGCTCGTCCTGCATCTGTACCCGTATCAGCGGGTCCAAGGCGGAGAAGGCCTCGTCCATCAGCAGGACTTCCGGATCATTCGCTAAGGCACGTGCCAGTCCCACCCGTTGCTGCATGCCTCCGGACAGCTCGTTGACCATCAGGTCGGCGTATCCGTCCAGCCCGACCAGACGCATGCTTTCCGCCGCCTTTTGCTCGCGTTCCCTCTTTTCCTGGCCTTGAAGCTCGAGTCCGAAAGCGATGTTCTGCAATACGGTATAGTGGGGCATCAGCCCGAAATGCTGGAAAACCATCGCCAGCTCCTTCCGGCGCAGGGAACGCAACCGTTCATCCGGAACTCCGGCGATATCCTCCCCGTTAATCAGTATCTCACCGGAAGTGGGCCTGTTCAAGCGGTTGATACACCTGAGCAGGCTTGACTTGCCGCTTCCCGAAAGTCCCATGATCACGAATATCTCACCTTCCCGGACAGAGAGGCTCGCGTTGTTCACGGCAACCGTACATCCGGTCTCCTTCAGGAGCTCACTTTTACTTTTCCCTTTTTTCAGCATCTTGAAAGCCTTGTTCCTTTCAGAGCCGAAAATCAAATACAAATCCTTGATCTCAATTTTATTTTTATCCATAATCCTTTAAAAATAATATCCTATGTTTATATTAAACCTGACATTCCAGTTGTCTTCCGTTCCACCGGCAAAGGCTTCGTCCCATACGTCGCCAAGCCATGCGTGATTCCTCCCCACGGCATAGTCGATGTAGGTGAAGACCTTTCCTATCGCCAAAGAACACCCCGTCACGTTCTCCAGGCTGTCATTAAACCCGGCGACGCGTTTGTTGAGTAGGCTGAAATCATTGTACAGGCAGATATCGTCCAGAAACCACTTGTTCACGGGGATCCGGTAGGACAATGACACCGTATATATATCCGCCCTGGAGGCGATCCGGTAAGACGACCCGTAAGCCGCCATCGTCACCACACTTCTGTCTTCCCCTGGAGCCCGCACGGGTCTGAGATTATAGTTGGTATACTGCATTTTAAGGTTCCACCGCCGATAGTCGGCTACGTAGTGCAGGGCAAAAGCGGTACGGAGTCCTGTCTTTCGTGTGTCCATATTATACAAACCTCCCATAAGAACCGAACCTCCGAGTTGATGTCTCCACAAGTTTCCGAAATGATATACCACCCGGATATTGCCCTGATGCGCCTCCTTATCGCATCCGGCGATGTCATAGGCATAGCGGCTGGCGGACAGTTCCGAGTCTCCTCCGGTCCCGGAAAGGTCGGCGTTCTGGAAATAGGCGAGCGACAACTCCCAGCGGTCCTTATGGAAGAGGTATTTTATCCCCATGTCCGCATCGTCCTCAAGACCGGCATAATAGTTCAGGTTGAAGAAATAATTGTTACCCGTATAAGGCAGGACACCGAAAGGGACCGTTGTCAGGCCTATCTGTAACCGGTGTGAATCATTGAAACGATAGCCTATCCAACCTTCCCTGAGCATGCCGCCTCCCGAGGAAGAGGGATAGAAGCGGTAATCCACCGCTAAATCGATTTTTTTATAGGAAGCGTTCACGTTCAGACGGAGCACGTCGAAGTCGAATTCTCCGCCACGATTCCGGCTTTCCGGTTTCCAGTCTGAGTAATTGTAGTTGAACCGGAGTGCGCCTCCTATTTTTAACCTCGTTTTTTCCTGCGCTGTCACAGGCAAAATGATATTTATCGCCAAAAGGAATGGCAATAGCAAACTTTCTTTATATCGCATAAAGTCACGTTTTGGCAAGGCATTTATCCAATACCTTGCAATGGTTTATAAAATGATTTTCTTAAAGCAGGCCCTGCGTAATTTCTAAGAGAGGATGAAAAGTTATCCAATGCGTAAAATAGAACTAAATGTACTTAAAAAGTAGTTGGTTTTCGCCTGCGAATTTTTGCAAAGTTAAGAAAAGCAAATGAATATACCAAATTTAACCCAAGAGAACCCTTGAAAATGTGGGACCGAGCTTTTAAAAATGCAAGAAAACCGGCAGCCCCCGTTCTTTCCACTAACCCTGTAATGTTTTCGACATTATCTCGCTACAGAAAACATATATTTTAATATTGACACGTAAGACATAGTCTATAAACCAAACCTCTTGATTCATACTAAACATGGCGGAAAGTATCTGACTCTTCTCAGATTCATTTGATAAACGTTCCGTTCCTCAATTCTTCGAAAGATTCTCGCAGCTCCTCGTGGGTATTCATGACGATGGGACCTCCCCAGGCGACCGGTTCCCTCAAAGGACTGGCGGCGAGCAGGAGAAAACGTGCGCCTTCCGCTCCGGCCTTCACAACCACGGGCTCATGTGTCCTTTCTCCAGGAGCGGAAACGGAATATAATATGGCGCACCCCTTATCCTCGATCGACCGTTGTTCCGGATCGGGGATAAGCGAGCCTTCCAGTAAATAGATAAATAGTGTCTCATTATTGTGGGCCTCCTCGTAGCCCCATAAAATGCCGGCAGGCAAGGTTATGTCCAGATATGTAACCCGGGCGTGCGAACCGTTCAGAGCCCCCCGTATCCCCTGATAGCAACCGGATAGGATACGGACGGTCGCTTTATCGGCCACCACCGGGATATCGGTTAACGAGATATCTCTATATGTAGGTGGCACCATCTTTTTCGTAGCGGGCAGGTTTACCCACAACTGGCACCCGAGCAGCCTTTCCGAAGGCTGCGGCATCTCCTTGTGGAGTATCCCGGATCCGGCGGTCATCCACTGACAGCCCATAGAGCGGATCACCCCCTTGTTTCCCAGGCTGTCCTCATGCGCCATTGTTCCGCTGACTAAATAGGTTACGGTCTCTATTCCACGATGAGGATGCCAGGGAAATCCCTTTATATAATCCTGAGGATTGGTGGAGTCAAAACCGTCAAGCATCAAGAACGGATCGAAATCCTGTATCGTCCGATCCCCCAATATACGGCGCAGACGCACACCCGCCCCGTCAACTGCGTTCCGTCCCCTTACAATTCGGGTCACTTTTCTTTGTCTCATATTGCTGTCATTTCAATATTAATTATCCTTTCTCTATTCATGTGTGAATTCACAGTCCACAATAATCCGTATATCGTCTGCAATCATGGCCGGAACAAACTTAAGACCGAGATCAAACTCTGAGCGTTTGATTTTGCCGCTAAGACGAACGCCCACTGTGTCTTTTTAGATACGGGACTCTTCCTCTTCCCTATCAGTAGTACTTCCAGCTCTATCCTTTGGGTAACCCCGTGAAGTGTAAGGTCTCCATATATTTTTCCTTTCCTGGTCTTCTCCATCTTTATCTTTGTACTTTTAAATGTCATTAGGGGAAAGACCTCCACATTAAAAAAATCTGGAGAACGCAGATGGTTGTCCCGTGCCACCACGCCCGTACTTATACTCGTGGTCTGCACTTCCGCCAGGATATGCGTATTCTTATAATCGTCATTTGCCTGCCTTACAGAGATGTCAAAATCCGAGAAATATCCGCTGACAAAGGAGAGCCCCGCATGTTTCACCTCAAAACCGATACGAGTATGATCGGGATCATCCTTCCATATGGCAGCCAGTGCACTGAGGTTGGTAGTTATCATAAATAAATAATAACAAGATGAAAATTAGTGCTATCATAAATCAAATAACATTTTTGAAAGGCGTATATTATTCCATCTGGTTTCAGGAGAATAAACCCGCCTTCGTTTTTATAGTCCTTCCGACCATATCATTCCTTAAGGGTCTCAACGAAGAAAGAACCATTATCCAACAATCCCTGGACAAACACAGGAACAGTCTCCTTACGCTCCCAGTCCCTTTGCAGTTCACAAATATATTGCGTAACGGAGGTCAGACGGACTCCGGCCTGCTCCATCCGCCTAAGGGCAATCTCATGGGCTACTTCGGATGTGCCACCAACAGCATCAACAATGGTATATACCTCATATCCCTCTTTCAACAAGTCCAAAGCGGGAAAAGAAAGACACGCCTCTGTCCATAGCGCACAAATCACTAATTTTTTTCTCCCTAGTGCCTTGACCGCTTCTTGAAAATCTTTGTCCTCCCATGAATTGATTGAGGTCCTATCGATCTCAGGCTGGTCCGGAAGGACCTTTTTGATCTGGGGAATGGTAGGCGTATTAAGACCAGTGGCGACATTTACCGTAGTTAAGACAATCGGGACGTTGAAACCTTTAGCAATCCGGCATACATTAGATATATTTTCCACCAATTTCTGTCTGTCCATAGAAGTAATGGAATGAACCTGTATTGGTTGATAATCAATTACTAACAACGCTGAATTTTCAGGTGTCAACAAATGATCCGTCTTAGGATCTCTAATAGGCTTAATACTGCTCATTGTATAATGTTTTATAGTCGTTAAATAATTATTGACATGATGATATCCTCTGTTTTTCAGAATCTATTTACTACGACAAAGTTCGTGAATTTTCTCCGTTACGATGTGTTCCTAATAGAGCGGTATTTAGTCCATCACGATACACCTTGCCGGAGATGTGAAGATGATTATCCCATTTGCATATTTGATTTTTTTTTTGTATTTTGCGTTCGCATTTTTAGATGGACGCTGATTTTGTTTATCGGACATTCTAATTTGAGAGACTGACCATTCTAAGAAATTTTATCATTTAATTATGTGATTTTTTGACAACATGGATCATACCAAAGATACACTATTGGAGTTGATACGGGGAACGTTATCGACAACCATATATAATCAAGGAGTCTATATCCTTAATATAGAAGAAATTCTTGATAACTATAAACGTAGGATGTTCCATGCCGGTTTTTTCTATTATATGCTGGTAGAGAGTGGAACGGCCAAATTCATGATAAATTGCCATTCCCTTACCTTAAAAAAAGGTGATATGCTTCTCGTTACTCCCAGGATGTCTGTTTCATTGAAATCCAAGAGCATGGAATTTAACTCCTATGGTATATGTATAGAACCTTCCTTTTTTGACTCATTAGCAGTAGGAAGTTATGCGTATAAAAGCCTCTATAACGCTGGTTCTATGACGTTGGCTTTACAGTTGGATAATGATGATTTTGCATATGTGCATAAAACATTAGAGCTACTGGCTCATAGCCTCACTTTTAATTATCCTGTTGAAATGATGAGTCATTTGGTCAATTTCCTATTATTACAAATAACAAAAATTGTTGACAATCAAAGTGCGCGTTCCTCTGGAAAGATCAGCCGTCCTGACGAACTGTTCCGCTTGTTCAGAAAATTATTGGCCGAACATTACCGACATGAACATACCATTGCTTTTTATGCGGACAGGCTTCATGTGTCCCGTCCTTATCTTTCAAGGATTATACGTCAGGTTTCTGGAAAGACAGTAAATATCTATATAATGGAGGCCCTTCTCTCTGAAGCTAAACGTTTGTTGACGTTTACAGATTTGGCAATAAAAGGTATTGCGGAAAGTTTGGGGTTTGCGGATCAATCGTCTTTCGGAAAGTTTTTTAAGAAAGGAACCGGAATGTCACCCCTAAATTTTCGTAACAAAAATCAAACCTCTATAGAATAAACACTTATCTGTTCCTGAACACCTGTATATTCTCTCTTATCTAGCTTCTTCCTGCCATTGTTTTTTAGGGTACGAGGCCGGTTATTCACGAGAAGGCAGTTTACAGGCTTAATTTTCCCGTCAAGCCAAATGCTAGCTGTTTTCTTCTAACCAAAGGCAGAAACAACCGTTCCATAAGCCTTTCTTGTTTTCAACGGGTACTTTGTTTCTGCCTTTGGCTATGATTTCAGCGGCTAAATCGCTTTTACGCCCGACAACGTGTTTTTGTGGCTTTCCGTTGATGATGGCCTCGATACGAAAGTCATGCCGGGTGTCCTCGATAACGTTGATTTCTGATACCTGAAAACTGTCTTTGTTTCGTATGGCTCGATGACGGTGGGCAAGCAGTGTTTCATGGCTTCTCCTATGGTCGGAGATACTAAGGTGAAAAGATGTCAATCCCCCCTCTAACACTCACAACATTATTTCCCATGTCTTATCCTTTTCGGTTTTTTTATTCATCATTTATTCCATTGTATATGCTGAAACAGGTACCGGCAGTAGGCCGTCCATCTGTTCCAAGCAGTTCACTACCCGTAATAGGAAAAGAAAGTTCCCCATATCGATATTGTAGACCTTTCCATTCTCAAACAGGCGCAAGGTGATAAGGCTGACACCGGCTTTCTCGGCAGCCTCTTGCCGGGTGGGCCCATAGGCTAGTCTATATTCCTTAAATCGTTTGACTAAATCCGCTATGATTTCTGGGTTAGCCATGGCTTGGGTGACGTGATTCGTTGTCTCGCTGCAAGGGTAAATATATTAACTGCTAAATCAAAATATGATAGGTTACAACTAATATATTTACTATTATATTGAATTGTGCGAGATGTCTTTGTGTACTAACCTCCCAATTCCATGCTTCGCTTATTCCCGTCTATAATTGGGCTTTGAGCAGGCTTTATGTCCTGAATACTTTTTAGCATTCTTTCCATTTGGAATATTTTGGCGGCAGCGATAAAGGTGGTGGATGATATATCCGGCTGGAGGCTTTTCAGTACGTTATCCGATGGCTGATATCCTTTCATCTTCAACTCCAGAATGGTGTTGAAGTCATCATCTCGCATAGCCTTTATGAAGGTCTGTTCTTGTTCGTTGACAATATTCGGCATTTGGATCGTATGCGGTTGCTTACCGAACAAGAGCAGATTTTTTCCGATAAAATCAGCGTGTTCCGGTTTGACCCCGCAATCCTTGGCTGTTTCAAGCTAGTGCGATACGGTTTCCTGTACCTTTTCGATAATCTGTTTGTGTTCCCGGATACCCATGTTCTCTCCCACTTTTTGCAGATCTTCCATCGTGAAATTGTCTTGTTTGCCATTGAGTGACAGTTGGTGACGGTTCGTCCATTTGCCGCCCGGTGTGTATGAGTAGCAGAGGTCGTATGCAGGAGACAGTTTCCACTTCCCTTGTTTATCCATCAGGAAAGAGAAGTTCTTGCTATGGTCGTCATGGTTCCGGCTCATGACGTTGAACACCATACGCCGGTATAGTTCTTCTTGTTGCGGATAGGGCAGGTTCATCTGCCGCATGAAACGGAAGATCTCTTCGTATGAACGGCGTTAGTCACGGTCATAGTGGGCAATCCCGGCTAATGTTTGTACATGGATCTTCTCTCCGTTTTCCACACGGTCGAAACGACGTGTCATGAAGTGGCATGACTCTTTTTCCTGAAGTAACCGGCATTCCATCATATCGATACCGCAGGCTTTTGCCATCCGGTGATAGGCATATTCGATGTTACCTATTCCTCGTGGATTGTCCGTTATCTGCGTGTGTTCGCTGTATTTGCCACCATCAAATTTCAATAGCCAGTACCCGAAGCCTTCGGGGGCTTTTACCTGTCCGGAGCGTACTTCTCCGGTGATATCGTTATAGGCGATGATTGCTTTGGGCTTGGCACCTCCGGCGGATGTCCCCACTTTCAGTATGTCCAGTATGTTTCTTCCTTCCTGACGCAGTTGGGCCTGAAATGCTTTCCTGTCCGTGAATATGGATTTGGCAAGCTCCGTCAGTTCCTCGATATGGAGGACCGATGACTCGTTCATGCCGTTGATCGGTGAGTACGGCTCAAACTCCAGTGCGCCCATACCACGTTTACCTACATAGCAAAGCCTGTCTAAAGGGGTGATCTCTTCTCCGGACAATCCCCGGCTGGCGAACCACTCGTTGATGATCTGGTTTCCGAAAGTATCCGGCAGTGAATCGGCGAACAATCCGGGCAACCCTTTGAAACAGTCCGTACGGTTTTCAAGGAACTGGTAGGGCGTGTTTCTGTACTGGGCAATGGGCATAATGATAGGAGAAATGTCAAGACCAGAGCGGATGAACTTCCGTTCATAGTCGAACAAGGCAGAATTGCTTTCCTTTTCCCAATAGAGAGAACCTACGCTTTCTCCCCACAGCTTCACGTCTACTATTAAATCATTCATGGCTATCTTGTTTTAAATGGCGTACACGGTAACGTTTTTTCCCTTGCAGTTTTTTGAGTTCTATCGGGCTGATCCGGATTTCCGGTACCAGTTGTTCCAGGTTCTCCAAAAGGCCGAGTGAACGAAGTACACTGATGAACAACAGCAGCGATACCGATTTGCCTTTCTCGATGTTCGCAACGGTCAAGGGGCTTACACCGGAAGCCGTTGCCAGTTCTTCCTGCGTGATGTGCTGCCTGATACGTGTCTCTTTGATGCGTTGGCCGATTTTCACCAATACAGCCGGGTTGCTCATTTCATTCCACATGGTTGTTCCTTTTTTGTAAATATACAAATAATCTATATAAATAGATGGATTAATCTTGAATATTAGAGTTAATCTATATAAATAAAATGATTATGGTTGTCTAGATTTATCTGTTATTCTTTTTTGAACATAGATGGATTTAATAAAATCACAACACATTGTGATTTTATTTGTTTTTCATGTTTTAAATTGGTATTTTTGTCGAAAAATCACAATATACTGTGAATATGAAAGAGATAGGAAAGATTATCAGGGAACGCAGGAAGAGTTTGAGGGTTAATCAGCTGGAGTTATCCGAACTGGCAGGCGTGGGTATCAATACGCTGGTGGCCATCGAGCGTGGAGAAGG
>CEAX01043128.1_pt1 | contig 19481 bp, 8 predicted proteins | sample 554721 | NCBI WGS metagenome assembly CEAX01 (sample SAMEA3182098, study PRJEB8094) | gut metagenome | biome: human; feature: gut; material: Stool; isolation source: human stools | place: Canada | collected 2012-05-30 | reverse complement strand
GTGTATATCGTGTTCGCTTTGTTATTGGCGATAAATGGTTTTATTTTAGTGTTCCTCGATATGTATAACATGCGGCAGGGGAACAAGAACCGTCCGATTAAAGGATTCATGCAGGTGCTTCAGGTCTTACTGTTCTTTATCGGCGGAATCGTCATTATAGCCATCTTGATCGGGAAATCGCCAGCCAGCCTGTTTGCAGGATTGGGTGCTTCGGCAGCAATCCTGATGTTGGTATTCAAGGATACGATTTTAGGATTCGTGGCGGGCATACAGCTTTCCGCCAACGATATGCTTCGGCCGGGCGACTGGATCACGGTTCCTGGTTCAAACGCGAACGGTATCGTACAGGAAATTACGCTGAACACAGTCAAGATTCAGAATTTCGATAATACCATTTCCACCATCCCGCCTTATACGTTGGTAAGCGCTTCGTTCCAGAACTGGCGGGGCATGGTCGAATCGGGAGGCCGCCGTGTGATGAAGTCCATTTTTCTCGACCTCAATACCATCAAGTTCTGTACTCCGGACATGCTCAACACATTCCGCAAGGAAATCCCTTTGCTTGCCGACTACAAGCCGGACGAAGGCGTGACACCTACCAATTCGCAGATGTTCCGTGTCTATGTGGAGAAATACCTGACAAGCCTTCCGGTCGTCAACACCGATCTCGATTTAATCATCAGCCAGTTGCAATCGACTGAATATGGCGTACCTATCCAGATCTATTTCTTCTCCCGCAATAAAATATGGAAGGAATACGAACGTATCCAGTCGGACATCTTCGACCATTTCTTCGCAATGGTTCCCAAGTTCGAATTAAAGGTTTACCAATATTCGGAGTAAGGATAATGAAAAAACAGACTTTATTGCCCAATTTGTGAAAATACCCATTGGTCCAAACCGAAACACATGGGCTTGAAAATTGATTTTTCCACAGGGGTAATATTTTTATTTGGTAATCGGCTGTATCTCAAAAAATGACCTTTTTATCGCTTTTTATGGGGAATATTGTATTTTTATTAGTTAGTTTTGTATACAAATTCAAGGTTATCACAAGTATACTTAACTAATCATTTAAAGATATGCACGCAATACAAGAATGGATTAACAATCATTTGATCGAATGGGGGATTATCAGCAGTTCGGCAAATGAACTGGACAATACGATCGTCCTGCTGCTGATCATTGCCGTAACGGTCGGCATCGACTATGCTTGCCGCTATATTTTTCTGAATATGTTCAAACGGCTTGCGAAGAGAACCCGCAACCAATGGGACGACTTGATCGTTGAGCGCAAGATTATCAACAAGCTGATGCACATGATCCCTGCCATCCTGGTGTATGTGCTGTTGCCACTGGCTTTCCCAGTTGATGAGACGCCCAAGATATTGGGAATCCTGCAAATGATATGCAAGATCTACATCATTGCCGTTTCACTTCGTTTCATCAGTGCCTCCCTGAACGTCGTGCATGAAATATATAACCGGAAGGAATCACTCAAGAACAAGCCGCTGAAAGGTTTCATCCAACTATTGCAGGTAGCCGTTTTTTTTATTGGTTTTATACTGATCATCAGCATTCTGATCGGCAAATCACCAACGACGCTGTTCGCCGGACTGGGCGCTTCCGCCGCTATCCTGATGCTGGTGTTTAAGGATACGCTCTTAGGATTCGTAGCCGGCATACAGCTTTCCGCCAACGATATGCTGCGTCCGGGCGACTGGATCACGATGGAGAAATATGGGGCGAACGGGACGGTTATCGAAGTCACGCTGAACGCAGTCAAAGTCAAGAACTTCGACAATACGATCACGACGATTCCCCCTTATGCCTTAGTGAGCGATGCTTTCCAGAACTGGCGTGGGATGTCAGAATCTCCCGGACGGCGGATCAAGCGCTCCATCAATATCGATATGAACAGCGTGAGTTTCTGTACGCCTGAGATGTTGGCCAAATTCCGCAAAATTTCCTTGCTGACAGACTATATCGACGAGAAAGAAAAAGAACTGAACGCCTATAACGAGGCGCACCGGATCGATGATTCCATCCGCGTAAACGGCCGTCGACAAACGAATATAGGTGTGTTTCGCGCCTACCTGGTCAATTATCTGAAAAGCCTCCCGGAGGTCAGTAAGGAACTGACTTGCATGGTCCGCCAGTTGCAACCGACAGAAACCGGTATTCCGATCGAACTTTATTTCTTCTCCTCCGTGAAAGACTGGGTTCCCTACGAAGGCATTCAATCCGACGTATTCGACCATGTGCTGGCCGTAATCCCGGAATTCGGACTCAGCGTCTTCCAGAATGTCTCTGGCAGTGATTTGAGGGGCCTGAAAATAGTGAGATAACAAAAAAGTGTTGCTTGCCATAGGGTAACGCTTTTTTTGTTCGTCTATAGGACATCAGTAAAAAATAATAGTCACACATGAAAAACACAATTCTTACTTTTTGCTGTATCCTGTTACAGCAATCGCTCTTTGCCGAAAACAAGGATTGGCTGATCGACGGAAGCCCGTATAAGACGGAGGTCAATCTTTCATCGGATAAGAAACAAATTGAATTGACAAACGGTCTTCTTCGTCGTTCCTTTTCACTAACACCCAACGGTGCGACAATCGCACTGGATAATCTGATGACGGGACAAAACGAATTGCGTGCCGTGCGACCGGAAGCCGTGCTTGTCATCAATGGAAAAGAGTATCCAGTCGGAGGTTTGGAAGGGCAGCCTGTCCATAATTTCCTGACAAAAGATTTCCTGTCCGGCATGCAGCTGTGCGATTCGGCATTTGTCTTGGCTGGTTATACGGTTAGCGAAACAAAAGAACGCTTTCCTTGGAAACCGAACGAGGCCTGGATTAGCAATCGATATCCGTGGCCTGCGCCCGGCAAACGCATCACCTTCACTTATAGGGCTCCCCGAAAAATTGTAGACGAATGCAAAGGGTTAACCATCCGTATCGTTTATGAACTATATGATGGAGCTCCGATCCTGTCTAAATGGATCGAGATCGAAAACAACGGACAAAAGGCTGTTACACTGGATTCATTCAAATCAGAAGTTCTTGCGTTGGTTGAGACTGCCCCGAAAGTCCACTATGGTGAGCCCCATGAGGTGCGCATGATGGCACAAAAAACGGGATACTATACGGAAGATTACCGCAAAAGACCAGTACAGACAGATGCTCCGCGTGACTATATCGACCGTTTCACCCAACTGTTCGTCGTTACGGATTATGCGATGGGTGGAGATATGGAAGCGATGAAAGACAATCCCGCCGTCCGTTGGGTATTCGATCATCCGGAATACGAGTTTACCGGTATCCGCTATTACGGCCAATATAAGCCGGCACGGTTGGAAGTAACACCTCTGTTAGGACCGGCTGAAGAGATTGCACCGGGAGAAAGTTTCACATCCTGCCGTGCCTTCGAAATGCTCCGCGATGCGACAGACCAGGAAAGACGAGGACTTGCCGAGTGTCGATTCTGGCGCATGATGGCCCCCTGGACACAGGAGAATCCGATCTTTATGCACGTAAGGGAATCAAGTAACCAGGCTGTCAAACAGGCAATCGACCAATGTGCGGCTGTCGGCTTCGAAATGGTAATCATGACCTTCGGTAGCGGTTTCCAGATCGAAAACGATTCGGTATCTTATCTCCAACGCATGAAAGCTTTGAATAGCTATGCTGCTGACAAAGGCATTGCCATCGGGGGCTATTCGTTGTTAGCAAGCCGTGGTGCCAAACCGAAAGATGCGGCGATTAGCCATCATACGGGCTATCCGGCAAAGACACGCGAAGAAGGCAGTCGTTTCGGGCTTTCTCCTTGTATCGCTTCAGATTGGGGTAGTGATTATTTCAAGCGTCTGAAGAACTTCTTCCATACGACCGGTATGAACGTATTCGAGAACGACGGTTCCTATCCCGGCGATCCCTGTTCCTCTACTGTCCACAGTGGGCACAAAGGATATCTGGATTCGCAGTGGAAACAGTGGAATAGGATCAGCTCGTTCTATCAGTGGTGCCGGGCAAAAGGTATCTATCTGAATGTCCCGGATTGGTATTTTCTGATGGGTTCCAACAAAACTCCGATGGGGTATGTTGAAACCAACTGGTCCCTGCCAAGGTCCTACCAAGAAGTTATCGAACGGCAGAATATCTACGATGGTACCTGGCAGAAAACGCCCAGCATGGGCTTTATGTTCGTTCCCCTCACCCAATATCACGGTGGTGGAGCGGCTGCCACTATTGAACCGTTGAACGAACACTTGTCTCATTATGAGACAAGGCTGCGTAATCTGTTCGGTGCCGGTGTGCAAGCTTGCTATCGTGGTCCCCGCCTCTATGACACGGAACAAACCCGGAAACTGGTGACCCAATGGGTTGCTTTCTACAAGCAGTACCGCCAAATATTGGATTCGGACATTATCCATTTGAGACGTCCGGACGGACAGGATTGGGATGGCATCATGCATGTCAACCCGCAATCGAAGCGGAAAGCCTTCATTTCCGTTTATAATCCGTTGGATATCGCGATAGAGAGAGAAATCGAAGTTCCTTTATATTATACGGGACTGACAAATAAGGCAATCGTAAAAGAACAGGACAAAAATGGGAAGGAGTACTCGCTCGCCCGCAATTATTCCATCTTGTTGAAGATACGGATTCCGGCAAAAGGCTATAATTGGTACATCATCGAATAACATAATTCAACAAACAGAATGAAACTTAAATTACTACTGCTTACTTTCATCCTAGTGTGTACAGGATGTAAAAATGACCCGCGGATACAAGCGGCCTACGACTTGATCGAACGTGTGACTCCCGGATACGGGGAACAATTCAAACTGGAATTAATGGAACCAATCGACGGAATGGATGCATACGAGATCACGTCCGACAACGGCAAAGTCGTACTGCGTGGAAATAACACGATCTCACTGGCGACGGCGTTCAACCAATATTTGAAATACACTTGTAATGCACATGTTTCCTGGTTCGGCAATCAACTGGACCTGCCGAAGCAATTGCCCATGCCCGCCCCCGTTAAAAACACGATCAACGGCAAATACCGTGTCTATATGAATTATTGTACGGTCAGCTACTCGGCTGCCTGGTGGGATTGGGAACGCTGGCAGCGAGAGCTTGACTTTATGGCAATGAACTCGATTAATATGCCGTTGTCTGTTGTCGGGTTGGAAGCTGTCTGGTACAATACCCTTCTCAAACATAAGTTTACGGACGAAGAGGCACGTCGGTTCCTGGCCGGTCCAGGACATTTCGCATGGCAATGGATGCAGAACTTGCAAAGCTATGGAGGGCCACTCCCCAAATCCTGGATCGACAAGCATATCGTTTTGGGAAAACAGATTATCGACCGGGAGTTGGAATTGGGGATGCAACCCATTCAACAAGGATTCTCCGGCTATGTTCCGCGTGAACTGAAAGAAAAATACCCGGATGCCAAGATACAGTTGCAGCCTTCCTGGTGCGGTTTTACCGGGGCTGCACAGTTGGACCCGACTGATTCTTTATTCACAGTGATCGGACGTGACTTCCTGGAAGAAGAAAAGAAACTCTACGGAGCGCACGGTGTTTATGCGGCCGATCCGTTTCACGAAAGCCAGCCGCCTGTCGATACACCGGAATATCTGCGTGCCGTTGGTAACGCTATCCATAAACTTTTCAACGATTTTGATCCGAATTCGATTTGGGCCATGCAAGCATGGAGTCTTCGCGAACCGATCGTGAAAGCTGTTCCGAAAGAGAATCTGCTGATCCTGGACTTGAACGGGGCCAAAAGCCAGCAGGAAAATGCTTGCTGGGGGTATCCGCTTGTTGCCGGAAATCTGCATAACTTCGGGGGACGTATCAACCTGCACGGAGATTTGCGTCTGCTTGCTTCCAACCAATATGTAAATGCGGTGAAAAAGAATCCGAATGTTTGTGGTTCCGGTCTCTTTATGGAGTCTATCGAGCAAAATCCGGTATATTATGATCTGGCTTTTGAAATGCCTCTCCATAAAGATGAAGTCAATATCGAAGAATGGCTCTGCCGTTACGCAGACCGTCGCTACGGAAAACCGTCCGAAAACGCGCATCAGGCTTGGTCGCATCTGTTAGAAGGGCCCTATCGCCCCGGAACAAACGGGACGGAACGCAGTTCCATCATCGCCGCCCGTCCAGCTGTGAACGTAAAAAAATCCGGCCCGAACGCCGGCCTGGGGATACCCTACTCTCCTCTGTCGGTAGTCCAGGCCGAAGGCTTGTTGCTAAAAGATGCCGCCCGATTGGAAGACTCCGATCCTTATCGTTTTGATATTGTCGATATCCAGCGCCAGCTGATGTCCAACCTCGGACAGGCTATCCATAAACAGGCGGCAGAGGCGTTCCGTAAAAAAGACAAGGAAGCATTCGCCCTGCATAGCAACCGTTTTCTCGAAATGTTGCGCGATGTCGATGAACTGTTGCGTACGCGTCCGGAATTCAACTTTGACAAATGGTTGACGCAGGCTCGTAGCTGGGGGGATAATAGCGAAGAAAAAGATCTATTTGAAAAAGACGCAACCGCGCTTGTAACAGTGTGGGGGGCCGATGGCGATCCGCTTATCTTCGACTACTCATGGCGGGAATGGACGGGATTGATAGACGGATATTATCTGAAACGCTGGGAAAAGTTCTACGCTATGCTTCAGGATCATCTCGATGCCGGGACAAATTACAGCGAAAAAGATTTACCGCAAACGCACGGCCGTGAGTCTTTCCGTGCCAATGATTTCTACAGCACTTTAGGAGACTGGGAACTTCAATTTGTTTCCACTCCGGATAAAGTCCGTACCCCTATCACACAAGGAGACGAGGTGGAAACCGCTACCCGCCTGTATAAAAAGTATGCTCGTCTTGCTACCGAGTATTATAAGGATGAAATCGAGGCAGATGAGATTCATGAAGGTAACATCTTTGAGAATTTGGGTGAATAACTCCTCAAAAAGATTATATTATGACAATAAGACAATTCCTTCTTGCTTGTTTCTGCTGTGTGACTCCCTGTCTGACAGCACAGACAAGCAAGATAAAACTATCGGAGATGAACCTCTCCCCCATCTATCAGCCATACGGGACTCCGGCATCCGGCAAAGCAGTCACCGGCGAACCTTTACAGGTTGCCGGTACGCTTTTTGCAGATGGTGTAGGTGTACAGGCAAACAGCAAAATAAAGATTTCACTTCAGGGAAAATCATCCCTTTTCACATGCAAGATCGGTATCAATGATCAGTCGGTTAATTACAAGGACAGCCATCTTGCCAAGATTCCTTTGACCGACGGGACGATGCTCTTTTACGACCAGACAAACGGTCGCAAACAATATGTCGGTACGGGAAAAGGAAACGGGGAAGTGGAAAAGGGAAGTGTAGTCTTCAAAATCACCGGAGACGGGAAAGAACTGTATAACAGCGGGATCATGCGTGGAGGCGAGACAGCCAGAGCAATCTCTCTTCCCGTCGAAGGAATCAAGATCTTGGAACTGGAAGCAGAAAGTGCAAATGATGGACTTAGCGGTGATCATGCTGATTGGTTGGAGGCCGTCATTACCTATTTCGAAATTCGACCGTCTCTGGTCGCTCCCGAATACCAAGGAGAGATTGCCTCCATGTCTAAAGAAGTGGAACGATCCCTGCAACAGAAAATCGGACAACTCGAAACAATCTGCCTGCCCTTGCCGTCACCTAGTTACGATTGGCTGATCTGTAACCAGGAAGCCAAAGCAAAGGTTTATCAGGCAAACCAAGGAAAAGATATCGTATTGAGCAATGGACTAGTCAGTCGCGTATTCCGCATTTTTCCAAACCTGGCGACAGTCGATATCCAAAATCTGATGACCGGAGAGAATATGCTGCGTGCCGTGAGCAATGAAGGGATTTTGACGCTTGATGGCAAAAACTATTCGCTGGGTGGCTTGGACGGTCAACCCGAATTTGGTTACACCCAGTACAAATGGCTCGACCGGATGGAGCCTTTTGCCAATTCGTTCCGTGTCATCGATTTTCGGATTTCAGAAATCACCCCGCGTATTAACTGGAAAAGTAGACGATGGGCATTGGAAAAAAAACGGAACCCATCCGGCAAACAGCTGACCTTTCTATTAGAAGGGCCGGACGAACTGAAAGGCGTAAAAGTCAAACTACATTACGCCCTTTATGACGGTCTGCCTTGTATTTCCAAATGGTTTGAGATTGAAAACCGGACAGGTGCGGATATCAATCTCGATTCTTTCGTCCTAGAACAGTTAGCTATGGCCGAGCCAGAGTCTCCGGTGGAAGCCAAGAGTCCGGAAATGTTCCGCAAACCCAATATCCATGTCGAAAGCGATTGGGGTTTTCTGGGTTTCATCGAAAAGATTGCCGACAAGACCGAGCACTGGAATCCCGATCCGCGCTACATTTCGCAGTGTAATTATCCACTGCTGACTCCTTGCCTGTTAGAGGTCAAACTGCCAATGGGACCGGACGAGCGAATCTGCAATGGCGGTTCTTTTTCCAGTTTCCATACTTGGCTGATGCCTTTCGATAGTGAAGACAGAGACCGAAAAGGGCTATTTGTCAAACGGATGTATCGGACGATTGCTCCCTGGACAACCGAAAACCCGATCTTCATGCATTGTACATCCAGTGATACTAAGATCGTAAAGCAGGCAATAGATCAATGTGCAGATACCGGCTACGAAATGCTGATCATTAGCTTTGGCTCTGGCCTTAGCATGGAAGACGAATCACCGGCCAACTATGCCAAGTTTAAGGAATTGCGCGACTATGCCGACTCCCGCGGTATCGAGTTGGGGGGATATTCGCTGCTATCGAGTCGTTGGATCAGCGATGATGTGGATGTGATAAATCCCGAAACAGGTAAGAGAGGCGGAATGATTTTCGGCAGTTCTCCCTGTCTTTGCAGTGATTGGGGCTATGACTATTTCCGAAAGATCAAACAGTTTTTCGAAAAGACAGGTATGACCGTGTTTGAAAACGACGGTTCCTATCCGGGGAATGTTTGTGCTTCAACCGTTCACGCTCACCACGAAGGGCTGAAAGATTCCCAATGGAAACAACGTAAACAAATTGAGAACCTATACCGATGGATGTGTGAAAATGGTATCTATATGAATATCCCGGATTATGGCTATCTGCTGAACGGAGGCAATAAAGTCGGAATCGGTTATCGTGAAGTCAACTGGTCTTTACCGCGTGAACGGCAGTTGGTTCTGGGCAGACAAGTCATGTATGACGGTCTTTGGGAACGGCTTCCGAGTATGTGTTGGACTTTTGTGCCTCTCACCCAGTATCATGGCGGCGGAGCAGCCGCTACATTGGAACCGCTCAGCGAACATCTTGCCGACTATCGGGCACACATGATGCAAAACTATGGAACCGGTGTACAGGCTTGTTACCGGGGACATCGGCTTTATGATACCGAGGAGACAAAACAGACGGTAAAAGAAATCATCGACTGGTATAAACGATATCGTTATATTCTAAACAGCGAAGTGATCCACTTACGCCGTCCTGACGGTAAAGATTGGGACGGAATCATGCATGTCGCTCCCGGTAAAAAAGAGAAAGGTTTTGTCATGGTCTATAACCCTACCGACGAGCCGATGGAGCGTACCGTCAAACTACCTCTCTACTATACAGGATTGACCACGGAGGCGGTTGTAAAAGAGCAAGGCAAAGAAGGGGTTCTCCATACTTTGTCGCGCGATTATACGATTCTACTGAGAATAAGGATTCCGGCAAAAGGCTATAATTGGTATATAATAGAATAAAAAACAAACAAATATGAAGAAAACATTCCTAACAGTCGTTGTATTGCTCCTTGCCTGGAGTAATGTTGACTTGAAAGCTCAGGAGACAATCACGAATGCTTTCGACGACTTGAAGCGTACCGGAACTGTTAATGAACAGGACTCCGAAATGCGACAGGCTACCTCGGATACGGCTCTACAAAAATTGCTGACACAGAAACCGGCAGCAGGCTATTTTTGTTTTGCTGAAGATCGGATGCATGATATCCGTCTTGATCAAATCATTCCGGCCCGTTGGACGGAACGCGTTTTCGACACTTGGCTACAATTGAAAGGAGACTGTCAACCTGGTGAATTCTATACGTGGCAAATCGGTGTTTTCACACCTTTCAAGGAGTTGAAAGGTGTCTCCGTTTCATTCTCCGACTTGGTAAATGCCGATGGAAATAAAATAAAATCCACCTCATTCCAATGTTTCAACCAGGAAGGCACCGATACCGACGGACAAACATTCCGGAAAACCGTCTGTATCCCTAAAGGATATGTACAGGCACTCTGGATCGGGATGGACATCCCTGCATCAGCCAAAGGGATATATAAAGGAAAAGCTTTTGTGAAGGAAGGAAGCTCCCAACCTGTCGAAATAGCAATTGAGCTAAACGTGTCCGGCTCACCGATCGCCAATCATGGAGATAACGAAGGTTGGCGGAAAACCCGTTTGCGCTGGCTCAACTCCACACTGGGAAATGCCGATGAACCGACTGCACCTTATACACCTGTAACTATCCGGAAGAAAACTCTTTCCTGGTTGGGCGGCGAAATTGAACTTTCTTCGAGCGGGCTACCTTGCAGGATAACCACTTGTTATGATGCCAATAACAGACTCAGTGATTCTATCTCAAATGCCGTACTGGCAAAGGAAATGGCATTTATTATCGAAACTTTCAATGGACAGGAAGCCTTGAAGCCAGGAAGTCTCCGTATCACTAACCGTAATAACGCTTCCATTAGTTGGGAAACGATACTAAAGAGCCAAAACTTCAATGTAGTATGTCAGGGAACTTTCGGGTTCGACGGTATTAGTAATATCCGTCTTCAAGTCAAACCGAAACAAGATATCGAAATCAAAGATATACGTTTGGAAGTCCCTTACACGACTTATGCATCCAAATATATGATGGGATTGGGGCACAAAGGCGGATTTCGTCCAGACACGCTGATATCATGGAAATGGGACACCGATAAACAACAGGACAAAATCTGGATGGAAAATGTCAACGCCGGCCTTAACCTTCATTTCATGGATGAGAATTTTGTGCGTCCGTTAGTCAATATCTATTACGCACTTGGTAAACTGAACCTGCCTGTTTCCTGGGGAAATAACAACAAAGGTGGTATCCGCATCCAGCCGGAAGAAGATGGTGAAACACGAATGATCGTTTACAGTGGCGAACGCTGTTCACGCAAAAACGAAATCCTGCACTACAATTTCGATATGCAAATCACCCCTGTTAAACCGATTGACTTGAAATTACAGGCAACAGAACGTTTCTACCACTCGAACAGCGACGTAAGTGCTGGTTATATTCCGGCAGCTTTGAAAGCCGGAGCAAACTTGATCAATGTCCATCATAAGAAAGATATTTATCCTTTTATCAACTATCCGTATTATGACGAATCAGTCACCGATCTGAAACGTTTCATCTCTGAAGCTCATAGTAAGAATCTCGGTGTCCGTTTATATTACACGACACGGGAACTGACCGTGAAAATCCCCGAACTATGGGCTTTGCGTAGTTTGGGCGGAGAAGTGATCCATGACGGTCCCGGAAAGGATACGCGTACATTAATTCATCGTAACGGACCGAACGAGTGGTTGAACAAGAACCTTGCCACGCATTTCATCCCTGCTTGGTATAACGCTTTCGAAGAGGGAAAATATGCAGGTGATATGGACATCTCCGTTATAACGACTCCCGATTCCCGTTGGAACAACTATTATCTGGCCGGACTGGATTGGATGGTGAAAAACTTGGGAGTCGACGGCATTTATATTGACGATAGCGCTCTTGACCGTAAAACGCTGCAACGTGCTCGACGCATCCTCGATGCAGACGGCAAGCGACGCCTGATCGACATTCACTCTTGGAACCACATGAACCAGTGGGCTGGTTATGCCAACTCCCTGCATCTTTATACAGAGCTTCTCCCTTACATCGATCGCACTTGGATTGGCGAAGGTTTCAAAGCTGACAACTCGGTAGACTTCTGGTTGGTGGAAATGTCTGGTATTCCGTTTGGCTTGTTAAGCGAGACACTGGACGCACGCAATCCTTTTCGGGGTATGGTATTTGGAATGCTTCCCCGTTTACCCTGGAGCGGTAATCCTGTCCCACTCTGGCAATTGTGGGATTCGTTCGGAATGGATAAAGCAACCATGCATGGCTATTGGGATGAAAACAACCCTGTTAAAACGGACAATGCAAATCTCCTTGCAACCGTTTATACGAATGAAAATAAAGCTCTTCTCGTGATAGCCAATTGGACGGATCTACCACAAAAGGCAAAAATATCCATCGATGAGAAAGCATTAGGTTTCCACCCAGCTACGATTTCATTGCCGGAAATAAGGGACATACAATGGGGTAGCCGGCTGAACAACTTGGAACAATGCGAAATTATGGGGAGAAGTGGTATGATCATCCTGCTTGAAAAATGAATATTCCCTGTTATAAGGTAAGGTATGGAAACAGGACATTCAGCTTACGTTTCAAGTATAAATATTGCAACCATGACAAAATACGCAACAAATCACTCGATTATTTTATGCAAAAACGGCTGTAAAATAGGTAAAACCGGGTGGTTTTCATTGCTCGGCAAGGCACTTTAGTTGCCGGACACCCCCATGTTGCCCCCTCTTACACCCGGATGTACCGACTCTCTACACCCGGATGTTAAGGAAGGCAACATGGGGGTGTTTACAGAATTATGTGCTTGTTTCTGCTAAAAAAAGAGAGAACTTTTGTGAAATGAAGAACCGTATTTCTCCAATTTAACACCTATTATATTTATTTTTACATTTGTTTATTCGATTATTTCATATGCTTTTTCAAAAGCGAAAGAAGGCAATACGCTGGTTTTCAATTATATGACAAAAGCACCATGTGTCAGAAGTGATAGAGGAGTGATAGAGGAAAACGTCCTGTATCACTGCCTCTAACGCTTGAATATTAATAGCCATAACCTTCGTAGTGATAGAGTGATAGAGGATTTGTGAAAACTCCGTGTAGAGATCATGACCTTAGAAAATTGTGATACGGTCACCCTCTTGAACAACTAAGGCAATTACAATTTTGGTGCGTAGCCTTGGATATTTCATTGCCTATTCGAATGAGATTCTATATTTTTGCGGTTTTGAATTTCACTGTACCAATACGAAATGTCAAATATCAAATCAGAAATTGATAAATGGTATGAGAACTATATAGATGAGTTGTTCGCCTATGGAATAGCCTTCGGAGTGGAAAAAGATTTTGTATTAGATGCAATACATGATCTCTTTTTGCACTTGTTTGAATCGGCTGATAAAATAGAAATTCTCGGCTCTCCGAAATCCTATCTGTTTAGTGCTCTCAAGAACAAGATAATAACATCTTTACGTAAACAGGCGAACTGGCTTAGCTTAGATGAAGAAGTCGAATATGATTTCAAAATAGAAGTTGATGCCGAAGCTTTAATGGAAGATGAAGAAGAAAGAAGAAACTATGAGAAAGAGGTTGAAAACCTATTGAATTTACTGACAAACAAGCAGCGGGAAGTCATATATTTGCGCTTTATCAAAGCACTCTCCATACAAGAAATTTCCGAAATACTTAATATCACTCCCAAAAGTGTGCGAAAAATGATCTACCGTGCCATAGAACGTATGCAACAAGGAAAAATTGAACTATTGTTTCTACTGATGTTCCTGAGATAAACAATAAAGAGGGGCAGTTTTGCCCCTCTTTAGCATTACGAATAACTTTTTGTACATTCTCACTTGTCCCAAAACGGAGCCTGAACAAGTGTCGGGTCTTTATCTATTTGTTCCTGATAGATCGGATACCAATAAAATTTACGCTCGTAGACACGTTTGATATATTGCGTGCGCTTGAAGAATGCAGCATCATCATTTGGATCATCCGACAACTTCGTTCCACTGAAATTCATACCATACATAGGTTGATTCAACACTTCTTCCGCTTTCTTCCAACGACGGAGGTCTAAATAACGCAAGCCGTTTTCACAGCAAAGTTCTACGCGACGTTCATGATAGATCGCTTCGCGCACCTCATCCTGGCCGTTCAATGGAATTTTATCAAAGCCATTACTATCCTTTCCGGTTCCATACTGCGGCATACCGGCACGTTCACGAATCAAGTTCAGATACTTCAAGATGTCAGGATTACCCGGATCGCACTCATTCAAGGCCTCGGCATAATTCAGATAAGCCTCGCCCAAACGGTAAAGGATACCCGGACGATACGGATGTATACCGTTACGCTGGTTTTGATCCAATGAGACTTTCTTACGGTTCAGATAACCGTTTTGCGGAGCGTCATGCGTAGGACCGCCGTCTTGTTCGTTCGACATCATTTGTACTTCACGTTCTGCCTGATGATACCACTGACGATTCCACATCACCGTCAAATAGAAACGAGGTTCACGACCGACATACATATTGTAAGTGCCGGAGGCAGCCACTTGATTATAGGTACAACCATCTGCGCCAACCGAGTCGACTGTAGCTCCCGGACAATTACGGTAAAGATTGTACTTAGTTTTACGGATATCCTTTTGCGCAGAAAAACCGCGTTCCGTATAGCCGGATTCCTTGTTGATAATCGGTTTTCCATAATTGCCATCATAACCGGTAATCGGAAGGGAACCATCCTTCATGGCGAAGGCATCGACCAATGTCTGATAGACACCCAAACCGCCGTTACCGGATGCTCCACGCGGAGTAGCATGTTTTTCAAACTCACTGAAATTACAGTCGGAACGGATGAACAGAGCTTCCGGATTCTGATCGCCGCGCAGGAAAAACACATTATAACAAGACATGAAAGGATCAATACTGCCATCGGCATTATATTCACGTACCAAATCATGACCGGCAGCATGTGCTGCTTCGATCAACTCCCGGTTAGCATCTGCGGCACGTTTCCATTTTGCAGGATCGTAAGTTTGGCTGAACCGGAATTTACCATCATAATTTTTGAAACCTGCATACCATTCGTTCCCATTTACCAACGGACTTGCAGCAAACAACAACATACGGGCACGAACCGCCAAACACATGATGGAAGTGGCACGACCATAAAATTGTGTAGATTCATTCAAGTAAGAAGCCGGAAGTTTCTTGGAAAGGTCAACCAACTGTGCATCAATCCAATCTACCATTTCATCGAAAGGCATTTGTCCACGCATCAAATTCGGATCATTCACATCTGCCAGTCCATCGAAAAAAGGAACACTTCCATAAGCTTCAATCATTTGCCAATAATAATAGGCAATCAAAAAACGACATTCATCCTTCATCCGTTCGATGTTAGCCTCACTCACCCCCTGATCCGGCAACGCGTGAGCATTTTCAATGAAAAGATAAGCCGAACGAATACGAATCGGGTTCGCACTCCAAATGGCAGCATCCCAGGTCGAACTAGTAAACCACTGTCCGATGATGAAGTTCAGTGAATTCCCCCACCATTGATACCAACGCTGCGACGGATCCAAATCATCCCCCATCGAGTCATACCCCCAAACTTTCAACAAATCCCAATAATTATCTGGAATACGATTATATACACCTGATAACCAATCCTCTGTACGAGTTCTATCATTGAAGACCATTTCCATTGTCAACGTATCATCCGGAGCATTATCCAAATAGTCCGAACAACCACACATAAAAAGACTTGAAAAAGCTATCGTTATGTATTTAAACAGTTTCATGATTCTATTTTTATAAACTTAAACTCAAATTAGAAATTAACATCAATACCGAATGAGACAGATTTCATAATCGGGTATTTCGCACCGTTCTGCGTATCAAGTTCCGGGTCCCAGAGATCAAAAGCCGAGAATGTCAATAAATTTGACCCTTTAGCATACAGGCGGATATTTTCCAATCCGATCCGACTCATCCAACGTTTGGGCAACGTATATCCGACTTCTATATCCTTCATACGCAGCATGCTCATATTACGCAGCCACCAAGTCGAATTCTGGCTGTTGTTCGTATTCGCCCCATAGCTTAGGCGCGGATAGAAAACATCTCCGCTCGGATTTTCCGGAGTCCAGCGGTCATTGTAGTTAGTCAAGACATTGCCCATTGCACCTTGTGAAGATCCGGGCAAGAAGTTCGAAGCCACACCACCGATGAAACGATGAGTCTTACCGTTTCCTTGGAAAAAGACATTGAAATCGACCTGCTTGTAACGAGCTGTCGCCCCGAAACCATAAACAATTTCCGGATTGACCGTTCCTCCCATGGCAACCTCATCCTTATTTGTGATCGATCCGTCACCGTCAATATCCACATATTTAATATCACCAGGACGCACACTGTTAAACGTATGCGACGGAATACCTTCTTTCAACACCAGATCCCCTTTATCATTAGTAACAAAATCATCTTCCGTAAAGAGCCCGTCTGCCACTAACCCGAACAGTTCGTTCACAGAATGTCCCGTCCGCTGGCGGTTCGTTCCCATAACACCGAGCGCTTCATCCATTTCGACAATCGTATTGTGAGCATATGTAAACGTACCTCTAAAACCGATATGCAAATCTTTTGTAATCTGTTGGTTGTAAGTCAGCGACAAATCCACACCGATATTATCCACCTTACCATAGTTTGCCCACGGCGTTTTACGGAATCCGGCTGCCGACGGAATGTTGTTACGCTGCATAAAGATGTCCCGACGCTGCTCTTTAAACCAGTCCACTTGCAAATCCAAGGCATTCCATAAACCTATTTCGGTTCCGACATTCAGTTTCTCAACCGTTTCCCAAGTCAGATTCATCACCCCAAATTCTCCTTCAAAACGGGAAGCACGGTTATAATCGTTGTTGACTCCCCATTTATAACTGCCATCCGTATCAATGGTCGGCAAAAAGGCAAAACGACGGCCATCCAACTGGTCATTACCGGTCAACCCCCAAGAAGCACGGAATTTGATCTTAGAAAAAGTATCTTTGTATTTCTCCATGAATTTTTCCTCTGAGAGCATATAGCCGACAGCCACAGAGGGGAAGAAACCAAAGCGGTTCCCTTTCGTGAAGTTTTCGGAGCCGTTATATCCAAAGTTAAATTCGGCAATGTAGCGATTGTCATACGTATAGGAAGCACGTCCGGCGATACCCATGCGGCGGAAAGGGACGACATTGCCGTCCTGATAGTCGCGTTGGTTATAAAGAAACATGGCGTTGACGGCATGTTTCCCATCAAACGTACGATCGTACGTGATATTTCCTTCCAAGTAAGTAGCCTTATTACCCCATTCGCCTTTGTTTTCCGTATCGAGGAACTCCTGTCCGTCCGTTCCGACACTCAGCAGTAAGTTACCCTCCTCATCACGGCCCGTAGCCGGATTGTAGTAGGTTGGTGTGCGATGCCGTTTCACCCACGACTTCGAATAGCGGTCAAAAGAAAACAGACCTTTGAATTTCAAACCGGGAGTAATAAATTTCAGATCTTGTTCAACCGAGAACAATGATTCAACTTTGGAACTGGATGTTGTCTGATAACCATGTTGTGTTGCTTCTGCCCATGGATTAGTTCGTTCCCGGACACGTACATCACGTCCCTCTGAATATTGGATCGGATGAACGAATGGAGGCGTTTCAAATGCATGATTCCAGACATCCTGTCCACTGACAGCCATACCGTTCTGTTCTTGCAGGTAACCACCGATACTAATGCCCACAACAGTCGTCTTCGTCACATTGATATCCACATTCGAACGAATATTATATTTGTTCAAGCGTGTAGACGAATCCCAATCCTTACTTTCATCCCGAACAAAGATGCCTCGTTCACCATAATACGATGCGACCAACGCATAACGAAGGATATCGCTACCACCGGTAATAGTCAAATCTCCACGCGTATTGGAAGCCATGTCTTTCGATACGGCATCCAACCAATTGACATTCGGATATAACTCCGGATCTACATTATTACGGTAGTTGTTGATCATTTCCTCTCCATAAAGCGGATTCGGATTACCGGCATCCATATACAATTCATCCATCAAGGAAAGATAATCTACCGAACCGATATAATCAGGCAACTGTGTCGGCTTGGTAAAACCTTGTTCCAAATGGAAATTGACTTTCGGTTTCCCCAATTGACCTCTCTTCGTTTTCACAAGGATGACACCGTTTGCACCTCGTACGCCATATACAGCACTAGCCGCTGCATCCTTTAGTACGGAAAACGATTCGATTTCGGCAGCCGACAAGTCATCCAGCGTGCGCTCAATCCCATCGACCAACACCAATGGCGAAACACCAGTACCCTTAAAAGAAGAGATACCGCGAATCCAAAAATCCGAACCATCAGATCCCGGTTCACCATTACGTTGTACGGCAATCACACCAGCCAATTGTCCTGCCAGATTGTTAGACACGGCACGGGTAGTCCCTTGTTGTAACTGAGCAGGCTCTATCGCTGTGATAGAACCGACTACAGAAGCTCTTTTCTGAGAGCCATAGCCGACAACCACCACTTCATCAAGGCTATTAGACTCTTCTGACATATTGACATTGATATTGATTTGTCCACCAACCTTCACTTCTTGCGATTCAAAGCCGATATAACTGAAGACTAGCACTGCATTCTTATCGGGAACGCTGATAAAATAATTTCCATCGATATCCGTAGTCGTACCGATAGTCGTACCTTTGACCAATACGTTGACTCCGGGCAAAGGTTCCTGTTGGGCATCCCTGACAGTTCCGTTGATTGATATTTTTTTCTCTTGCTGCGTTTTTTCCTCTTTCCTGATAATCATCACCTGCCTGTCGTTAAGGAAATACGTCAGATTCGTACCATCCAAAACTTCCGATAAGATTCGGTCAATGGTTTTATTCTTAATATTCACATCGACATTCCGGTATAATTCCGCACGAACTGCGTCAGAATAAAAGAAACGATATTCACTATTTTTCTCAACAGATGCAAAAACATCACTGATCGTTGCGTTGGATAATTCCAATGACAAACGCGTAGACTGCGCATATGATTGTTCAGCCCAAAGTACAGGACTAGGAATCAAAAATAAATTTGCGACTACGCATGCTGTGTACAAATTTCTTTTTAATTTTTGATATTTCATGATAGCATAAATTATTAAAAAAAATCACATGATTCATATTACCAAATACTTGGTTTCAATTAAACTTCACTTTGTATGTTTTCTCATAGGCTTTTTATTATTTATGAACATATTCTATTTTTATTACTTCATCCCGATAGCTAAAAGAAATAGAGAGAGTCCGTTGAAGTGTCTGCAAGACTTGGTCAATGTCATCAAACAAGACCAAATTACCCGTAATCGTCTCCGCGATGCTACCTTTGCCATTTATGGGGGAGTAAATTTCTTATAGTCTCGTGATCTGTATTGGGATTTATATCAATG
>CEAX01036470.1_pt1 | contig 19747 bp, 17 predicted proteins | sample 554721 | NCBI WGS metagenome assembly CEAX01 (sample SAMEA3182098, study PRJEB8094) | gut metagenome | biome: human; feature: gut; material: Stool; isolation source: human stools | place: Canada | collected 2012-05-30 | reverse complement strand
ATCGTTTCCAAACAACTCAAACTGTTGTTCTTTTGCTTCACGTTCCATAGCTGTTTCAACGAAACCGGGAGCGATAAAATCAGGGATGGATGCGGTGTACCAGTGCAGACCGTCCTTATCCATTTGATTACTGTCACCAAGAGGTGCACGCAAATCCATCAAAGGAGCGGCTTTCAAGTCACGTCCTTTCACAGAAAAAGTAGCGATGCCATTAGGAGCGGTAGGTGTGGGAGCACCAGCTTTTACACCTTGAGTCTTGTACCAACCATAATTAGTGTATAGCAGACCTTCTGTATTGACAAAGGATTGCAAGAAACGTTGATTGGTCTTGTCTGAAAAGAATCTTGCATATCTGCTGTTATTAAAATCAAATTTAGGCATAGTTTCGTCAATTTTAAATGTTAAACCAACCCTTAACCTTGCTCTTGTTCAAAGCTTTTAATGCAGCCGAAAGAGGTTGCATACGGTCTTCGTAGAGGAATACATCTCCTAATGCCAATGCAGGAGTGATAAGGTATCTTGCACCATCGAAATCATCTTCGGATGCAGCCGGGTCAAAAACAAAATCAAAGTCGCAGGGAAGGTATGAGTTAGGATTAGTGACCATAGCTTCTTTACCAGAACCTGCTTCTTTCGCTTCAACAAGAACAGATGAAGTTGTTAATGCTCCGAGGGTTGCGCTCAATGTAACTTTCCAAACATCGCCAGCCGTTCCGTCAGTCGTTTTTTCAACGGCTGTGACTGTTACTGCTGTTCCTTTCCCTACCAATGTGGTAGGAGCAACCATGAGAACGTCCCCTACAAACGGAATGAGGGAATACCCGTCTCTTTTCAAGTAAATAACCGTATCAGATGATTCTGATGTTTTTGCAACTGCATACGATTTTAGGATGCGTATTTCGCTTCCATTAGAACCATTACTGGGAATATATTCAGCGAGCGTTCCGGCAAAAGCTCTTGCATTACCTTTGAATGGGTTTTTAACAATTCCACCACTGGTAGGAAATACAAGTGCGTCTTTCCCGCTCATCTGTAGCTTCACGAAGACATAGCGATGACCACCAATGCTTCCGCGAGCCTGAACTAATGCTCTACCGGGAAGATAGCCACTGTTCAATAGGATTTGCTGATAGAAATCTGACATTTTCTTTTTGGTTTAAATGATTATTATTTTTCTTCTCTGTGCGACTGCTTCCTTACGACAGCAACCACATCGGCAAAGTCATCGGTCTTTCCCTTACCGCCTCCCGTGCCGCCTGGAGTGATGTCGGGTGGAGTGTTAGCATTAAACTTATTGTAGCTCTTGACCAGTCTTTCTGTAAGAGCGTCAACGTCAGTTTCAGAATCAATGTGAATCAGTTCAAGCTGGTCGTTAATCCAATCCTCGTTCTTGACTTCTTTCCCTTTTAAGGCTGATTTGAGTTGATTGCGTTTCTCGGAAATAGTTTTGGCTCTTTTCTCTTCCTCACGTTCTGATTTCAAGTCTTGGAGTTCTTTGAGCAACTTATCCAGTTTGCTTTCGTCTCCTTTGTTATCCTTGTAATCATCCTTATCTCCCTTATCATCCTTTGCGGGGTGATTCTTTTCCCACTCCTTTACGAATTTTGAATTGTCGTTCCTGATGTTGTTGTCGTCCTCTTGGAAGTCCTCCAGATAATCGGCAACCGCATCATCCAATTCCAACTCGTCATTACCACTCGCTTTCTCCAACCGCTTGTAGATCCTTTCCACCTTGCCGTTGAAACTTCTCTCACTCATCGCCAAGTTTTTCTTGCCGTTGTTAGTGATTCCTGCTTTCAGTGCTTCTGAAAGCTGTTCTTTCGTAAACTTCATACACTATATGTTTTATAATGATTATATGCGAAAGTAATGCTTTAATAAAAAGGTATAACTATAAAAAAATCACTGTATTTATCACTATGATAAATAGACATTGGTTTAAGTATATATTACCTTGTTATTAAGAGGTATTTTTGCTTTTGATGAAAGAGCAAGAAGTACATAATGCGATAGTGAAGAAGCCTTTCCCAGGTTTCCAAACCTACTTTGCTTCAACGAACGTGGATATATGTTTCGGTGCCGGCGGGGTCGGAAACGGGAAGTCATACTCTCTTGTTCTTGGATTCGCTGAACCGTTAATGCTTGACCCTGATTTTAGATGTTTAATAAGTCGTAGAAGCCTTGGTAACCAAAAAGCAGGAGGAGGATTTGTTGATACATTCAAGGACATATTCGGGGAATATGTAAAAGTTAAAGAGGCAGACACGCCACGTATATCATTCCAAAGTGGAGCGTACTGCGATTTGACTTATATAGACCCAACGAATATAGACAGAATGAGGGAGCGTGCGAAAGGATGGCAGTACGATGCGATTGCCATTGATGAGCTTACCGAAATGCCTTGGGAGGTATTTACGTACATTCAATCCCGTAATCGTGGAAAAAGCAAAACATTTACGGGGAAATTCCGTGCGACATTCAATCCTAAACGCACCCATTGGACGAGAAGATTCATAGATTGGTATGTTGGAGTTGACGGGAAGGGTATCCCTGATAGAATAGGAAAAGTCAGATTCTTTTTTGTTGCTGGGTCTACCGTTGATGATGTGATTTGGGGAGATTCAAAAGAAGAAGTTTACGCTAAGTGCAAGATACAGATAGACAGTTTGATTAAAGACTTGAAAGGTAAAGCAAAATATCAAGACTTTATCAAATCGTTTACCTTATACGAGGGCACAGTTGATGAAAATGAAGCTCTAATGGAAGGCAATGCAGGGTACGTTGGTTCAGTTGCCGCTTCTGGTACACGCTCTGCTGCTGGGCTTATCGGTGTAAACTATAATGCAGACCCAGATTCTGACGAAAAGATACCTATCCCTTCCACTTCCGCACAAGGCGTGTTCAACAACAACCCTGCCGTAAACGGTGACAAATGGATTACCGTGGATTTGGCGGATTACGGTACGGATAATCTCGTGGCTCTGGCATGGGATGGATTTCACGCATACGACATTCTCATTCTTAGCAAGTCCACTCCGAGAGAAAACGCTATGGCAGTGAAGACATTTGCATTTGAGCATGGAACAGCCGAAAGCCATATCATTTTTGACGCGACTGCCGGAAGGTACTTCAATGATTACATTCCCGATGCAGTACCTTATATCTCGCAAAATAAACCTTTCGGGCTTTACCAACTTACCGCAATGACAGTCAAGGATATGTGCTATATCAGATTATGCAAGATGATAGAGGAAGGCAACTTGACAGTTGACGATAAACTTGCCGTTCAGACTTACACTCATCAAAACTTGAAATATAAAGTGACGATTGAGAACGAGTTTATGGAAGAATGTTCCGTTGTGCGATTTGACGATATGCAGAGTGGAAAGAAGCGGCTTTGGAACAAGAAGAAGATGAACCAAATGTTAGGGAAAGGCAGGTCTATGGACTTGTTGGACCCATGCGGAATGAGGATGTTACCGTGCGCTAACATCGAATACGGGAATGAAATTCAAGCAGGGTATTACAATCACGAGGAAGAAACCAAACAAGCGAGCCATACACAGACAGAAGGAAGTATTTACGATGAACATTTATGGTATTAGGATATGATAAGCTATAACGACATAAAGGATATTATCAATTCCCTTAAAACAGAAGGAATTGAAGCAAGGGTAAGAGATGTTGCCTATTTGGTAATGTGTGATTCTTTCGTAGATAAGGATCTTGCTGCAAAGGTTGCTTACCAAGAAGATGAAAAGCCTTCAAACAAGGTGTTATCCATGCTTGCCGAGAAACTGAAACCTTTCGGCATCGGTGCTATCACTACCATATCTAAAGATGAGAACCGAGAAGCGTTGCTGAAAGAAATATCGGAGATGAAACAGATTGCTGACGATGCGAAAGCAAGTGGAGATTCAGACACTTTTATCAAAGCAAGTAAGGTCGTGTTGGATGCACGCGTGAAGCTGAACGATAAATTCAATATTGAAGAGGAAGAGGGGCAGAAGCGAATAATCGTTGTTCCGCAGAAGCACGACATTATCTGCAAATGGACTTCGAGAGAGTGTTCTGCAATGCCGAGCAAGGAAGCCTGCATGAAGTATTACAACCTAATTGATGCGGAAAAATGACACGGGAAGAGAAAAAAACATATCTATTGCGGAACGTAAATGCCTTGTTGCAGAAGAAACCGTTTTTCAGAGGAAGTGACACTTGCTCTACAAACGACTATTCCGACGGTCAGTCCGCAGCTATTACCGATACACGCACGGCAAGGCTTCCGAATGTAAAAAAGAATGTCGTTTCGCAGGAAAAGTTTCTGAAAGAACTTGACCCGATGAGCCATGAGGTATTATTTGATCAAAACTTGCCGAGCATTTGCGTGAAGTTAGAAGATGGGGGATATCAGGAAATCAAGTTCCAGCGCACGGCATTAGCTTTCCAAGAACAGATACTGGCGAGCCACGTAATCTACCTTTGCGGGAATCCCTGTACATTGTCTTTAAGAGGTGGCACTCCTTCCGAGAAAGATAAAGCCAACTATTCCACAATCAAGGAGTATTGGGTAGACAGGAATATGGATGGATGGCGTACAAAGGCAGTCCGTTCGCAACTTGCAACAGGCGATGCAGGACTTCTGTTTTATTATGACTATAAAGGACGTATCAAGTGCCGCCTGATAAGTTATGAAGATGGTTACGTAATCATATCACACAATGACAACAACGGTGACAGGCTTCTTGAAAGTGTCTACTATGCCGATGCGGACGGTGTGGAATACATTGACAGTTACGATGATACCTACATGTACCGTATGCACACACCGATAGACGGTGAAGAAGCAGGCGAGGACGGTTTTGTAAGAGAACTTCCTATATTGCACGGTTTCAGCGAGATACCATTGTGTACCAAACGCGGTAATGTGGCGTGGAACAACGGCCAGAGCCTTATCGAGATTTACGAAATTATCTACAACATCTTCTTTGTCATTCAGAAACGGAACGGCTGGGGCATTCTGTATATCAAAGGCAATTTGTCAGAAACGACAAAGAAACTTGCAGGGAGTATCATTTTGCAAGACAAGTCAATGGACGGTAACGGAAGTGCAGAGTTCAAAGCACCGCCCAGCCCGCAAGGTATGCTTGACAGTCTGCAAGATTTGTTTGAGAAGATACAGATAAACACCTCATGCACATTTCTTTTGCCTAAAGATGTCAAGTCAAGTGGTGACATAAGCGGACTGGCTATTACGCTGACCCGTGATTTAGATTTGAAGAATGCCCAGCAAGGGGTTATCGAGTGGCAGAATTTTGCAGACAAGATGATGCGCCTGTTCAAGGAGGGATTAGCCAAAGAATTGGTAAAAAAAAGCGAGAACGTAAATGCCATTACAGAATTTGACAAACTTCGTGTCAGCTGTAAGTTCAAGATATGGCAACCGTTCAGTGCAACTGAGTATAACAACATGCTTATCTCAATGAAACAGGCTGGTATTCTCTCCACGAAAACGGCTATCGAAAAGAACACGGAGAGCACACCCGATGAGGAGCAACGAGTGACTAAGGAAGTTAAGGAAGCAGAAGAAAAGGTGATTGCCCAACAGCAAGCCAACAAAACGAACAAGCAGGAAGGAGGTAATAATGAATAAACAAGTGATAAACATAGATGCCAACTTCATTAAAGAGATTGCCAAAATGCAAGAGCGAATTGATGAAACAGATAACGCAATTTTCAATCTATTCATGAAGATACAAGACGTTAATCGACTTGATATTATGTATGATGGTGAGAATAGAGATCTGTACCATCACATTTATATGTTCATCGAATATGTCCTGCATAAGTTTCCAAATATATACGAAGAATTCAGAGAAAACAAACAACACAAGTAATGGAGAAACAAAGCCTATACATATACAAGCTGGATACACATGGGGAAAAAGTCAAATTTCCCAACGAAACCATGTCTGCAAAGCTGGGTGAATACACTTACACGGCACAGCGCATGGCCGGCACTCCTACGCTTACCGCCACGCTCAACTATCCGTTTTGCTTGGATGAAGAGTGGACTGGAGAGGAATTTGTGGAGTTCAGAGGTGAGAGATACTATGTCGACCAAACCCCTACATCTTCAAAGGACAACAAGAGCATTATGTATAAGCATGAACTCCAGTTCGTTTCAGAACGTATCGTATTGGAGAACGTGTATTTCATGGATGTGGTGACAACTGGAACAGATACTTATCATTCCAACTCTACTTCTGTGAAGTTCATGGGAGACATAAACGAGTTTGTAGGTCGCCTTAACGCTTCAATGGCAAAATCGGGTATCGGATATTCGGTAGTCATAGATGATGATATTACTTCCGATTCCAAACTTGTTTCACTTGACAATGTGTATCTTGCAGAAGCGTTACAATCCATATATACCATATACGAACTTCCTTATTACTTTGTAGGTAAGGTTTGTCACATAGGATATACAGAGAATGTAATTTCTACTCCCTTCGAGTATAAGAAAGGGCTTGTATCAATAAAAAAGACAAACGCCAATTATAAAATTGTCAATCGCGTTACTGGTGTTGGTAGCTCTGATAATATCCCTTTCTACTATCCGAATGATGATGAAAAAGGTACTATAGAACGTACACAAAACCTTATGCCTTCCATTTACAGACAAACAAATGGAGCGGAAAGATTCTACAATGCGCTTAACGACACGTATAAGATACCTGGCACAAATGATTACTACTCTTTCAAAAATACATTTTCTTCTAAGAAGATAAAAGAGATAAAGGTAGATTTCAGCGATATAAAGCCTACCATAGAAAATGTGACAAACGCTTCGGGACAGTTATTTGGTGAGATTGCGGATATTGCTTTTGATGCTAATGATAGTGACGAACTCGGAACCGGAGAAGGGAATAATATATTCAATGATACAGATGAGTATGTACATTCTTATTTCTACATAAAATTACATATATATAATGGAGATTACGGCTTTAACCTGTTCGAACAGGGTTTGGAGGGTGGTACGGCTGTAATCAATATGACTACGGGTAATTGCGCTGCTTGCGAGTTTGAAATAGGAGTTACCTATAAGGACAATGAACCGGGAAGGGCATTCAACCCTGTATTGGTGGATTCTTCCGGGAACTTACCGGCAGGAGATTTTGAGCAGAAGGTTACTTCACAACCATCCCAATATGTAGAAAGCCAACAAAACACTTCTACAAATGAAGTTTGGATTGCAGTAAAAAAGGACAATACCACTTTCGGAATTGTTATGCCTAATGCCACCAATAACTATAAGCCTTCTGTCGGGGATAAATTTGTGATTACAGGCATTAAGATGCCCAAGTCCCTTGTACTCGCTGCTGAGAAGAGATTGGATGAAGCATTGATAAAGTATATGTCAGAGAATAATGACGAAAAATTCACATTCTCTGTCAATTTTTCCAGAGTATTTCTTGCAGACAATATTCAATTAGCAGAATTACTAAATGAGAATGTTCGCATGTATATAAAATACAACGAACATGAGTATCTTATGTATGTAAATTCATTTACTTGTAAAGCGGACAAAAATTGCTTATATGGCATATCTGTTGAATTAACAGACAAATTATCTGCAAATGTTTCTGCATTACGAAGTACTATTACAGAAATTGCAGGCGATATCATAGGTAATACATTGGGAGGGAATAGTATTTCTACTACTGATATCTTAGCAAAAGTCTCTCGACATTTTCTCAGTAAAACACAAGATGACCGTACCCCGCACAAGTTATCCTCTGACAAAGCTTTTGAAATAGGGAAATTTGTCAGTGGTAGTACAGGTGGTATCATAATGGTTGATAAGGAAACAGGTCAAACCTATGCGGAGGTTGATAAACTGAAAGTCCGCATGAAAGCCTATTTCGAATCACTGGAGATACAAAATGTAAATTCTGTAGGTGGAAAGATAGTTCTGACTCCGGGTGGTGCTGTTACGCTTATTGATGTTTGGACCAAGGGCACCATTGAACAAACGCCCATACTTTCAATGGCAGACGGGAATCCTATATTGCTCGCAGATGGCAGTGAACTCCAATTGATGGATAAAGAAACGGTAGACAATGGCGTTCCCGAAGGCGTGTACAGATGTTTCTTCCTTGCCGAGCAGGACGGTGTGGAAGTGGAGAACCGCTTCCGTGCAGGCTTCCAGGTACAGAGCAAAAACTTCAATATCAAAAAGCCGGGAGAATACCAACAGGTGGCGAACCATTATTATTGGCGTTTATGTGTAGGGGCAAGCAAAGAGCCTATCAATGTCGGCATATACAAATTGCACTATATTGACCTCAGCATGGCGGATTGCGACACAGGCAGTGACATTCCGGCAAAGGGTGATACTGTAGCCCACCTTGGTGCACGAATCAAATGGAAAGGCATTGACAACAAGGACGTGACGGATGAAAGCAATATTGACGCACAGAATGCCATTGTTTTCTCTTCTACCGATGTGTTCAGCCCGAGTGTTACTCTGTATCACGGTATAGACTCCTACTCCTACTTGAACAAGGAGTATGTTGAGTATGGCGTAGACAAAACTAACAACAAGGCATTCTTCCATGTGTACGGTGATACATACGTTGGAGACCGTGACGGCAAGAGCTATGTGAAATTCACCCAAGGTGAAGGTGTGGAAATAAAGGGCAAGCTCTCTGTGGGCACCACTATCGGTAACGGTGATACCATTGAAGACGCCCTCAAGAAAGCTTCCGAGAAGTACATTGAGGATTTAGACCCTCTGAAAGAGTACATCAAGCAGGAAATAGATAATATCCAGAATCAGGTTGACGGTGCGATAGAAACATGGTTTTACGACCCGGTGCCCACCCTTGAAAATCTTCCCGCATCCGATTGGGATACAGATGAGAAGAAGAACAATCATTTGGGAGACCTCTATTACAGCAAGGAGGGGAAAGCATACCGGTTCCAATATGAACAAGAAAAGGGATGGTATTGGAATGCCATTACCGATACGGATATTGTCAAGGCTTTGGAAAACGCTCAAAAAGCACAGGATACCGCAGATGGGAAAAGACGCATCTTTGTGAGACAACCGCAGAATTCGGACGCATACGACATAGGTGATATGTGGGTAAATGCGACCTATGGTAGCACTTACAAGGACGATATGCTCAGAGCGAACACTTCGAAAAAGGCAGGGGAAGCATTTAGTATCTCCCATTGGGAGCTTGCATCAAAATACACTGATGACACTTTGGCGCAAGAAGCAAAGAAAATAGCCGAAGAAACGAAGAAAGCGGCTGAAAAGCTGGACAGTACTGTAAGTTCAATGAAGGACTTTACCGATGAAGCATTCAATGATGGTATCGTAGACAGAGGGGAAGCGGCTGCGATTAAAAAATACCTGAATAATATTGATTCCATCAAAAACGATGTAACAGAATCCTATAATAAGATTATAGAGAATGAGCTTCTTGATGAAGGCGTGGTAAAAACAGAGCTGGAAACGGCATACCGGCTTTTCAACAATTCGGCACAAGAACTGATTAACACCATAAACGGTGTCATTCAGGACGGCAAGACCACTGCTACAGAAGTGGCTATGGTGGACGGAAAGTATTCCGCATTCAATCTGAAATATGGTGACTTTATCGCCCATATCAATGCCGCAAACAATTATATACAGGAAAAGTTGAACGCTTCCATCAAGGAGATTTCAAAGAATATAGGTGATATATCTTACTTGACGAAAGCACTGAAGGAATACACCAATATTGAAGGAGGTCTTATCCAATCCTCATTGTTGGCGTTGGGATACACCTCTGATAGCGGATTCAAGATAATGAGCGGCACGAACGGTGTATACCAATCCGACAAGCGTGGCGGAGGTATTGCTTCCTGGTGGGGAGGTTCCATGCTGGACAAATTCGATTACCCGGAAAGCAGCGTGCCGGAAAACGTTGCCAAAGGTCTTGTGCGCTTTGACGGTACGGGTTACTTTGCCAACGGTGCACTTTGGTGGGAAGAAGATGGTACACTCCATGCAGACCCGTTGTCATTCTTTGTCGGTGAGGAAACAGTCGGTGTATTACTGTCGGCATTTAAGTTCTTGCGCTCGGCAGAATTCAAATATATATTGGAACCTCAATATCCGTTCACTCATATAAAAGCCATCAATTCTGTCCAAATCGGTAATGCCATGCTGAAATATGACGCGACCAATAATGCCGTATATGTAGAGAAGGATGATGGGTCTATGGTTAATTTCTACGCTACAGGCGAAGTATCCGCATTCGGTTCGACAACCGGTGGTGGAAGTGGTGCAACCTCATTGCGTATGCTTGACGATGTAGACCTTACTGTTCCTTTGTCTGACGGTATGGTATTGACCTACGACTCGGTTAAAAGCAAGTGGACGAATAAAAAAAGCGGTGGCGGTTTGGATATAGATGCCATGTGGGAAGAGCTTGCCAAGTCTGACACGTCCAAGAGAATCCATTTTTCCCACATACCGGACTTGGGCAGTGTATATGCCAAACAGGTAAAGCTGGGCACGACTCCTTACAATGTATCCAATGGGGTGGTATCTCTTCCTGCGTACCCGACCGCTCTGAGAAGTCCTAATGCGCTTACCATAAGTCTTAACGGGAAATCACAAGGGGGTTATGACGGAAGTTCGGCTAAGAGTATCAACATAACACCTTCGAGCATCGGTGCGGCACTATCCTCCGACTTATCCAAGTATGTATTGAAGTCGGGTGATACGATAACAGGCAATCTGGCAGTTAATGGTGAGATTGATTGCAACGTCATTGGTGAAAATGTTAATGATGCTCACGATGGGGATAGTCCTTGGAATGGAATCAGATTCACCGGCGGTGCAAGCGGAATGGATATATCAGGATATTATGGTATTGGATTCTACACCAGTAACGGCAGAATGATATACTTGGGTAATAATCAGTCGCACATAGTTAATCTGTATGCAGAAGGTAATGTTAATACCGATTCTTCCTTTGAATCCAGCATGACAGACCGTTGGCAATTACAATGGTCGATATACTTCAATCCGGGCAATGCCGTATTCAGGGCTAACCAATTATCCCTGATGATGTACGACTCCTGTAGACCGATAATTAGCTGGAAGGATACACTGGACGGTGTTGGTTGGCAGACAAGATACACCATTGGCACGTATCGACCTGATTACGACACATGGGGAACCATGCTGATAGCAGTGTCTAATGATGATGGAGGTAACAGCCCGGGGATTAGATTGGAGCTTGAAGCCTCTAATAACAGGGCGGTTGTCCAGGGTTCGTTCCTTGCAAGCGGTGAGATTACCGCTTATTCGGACGCCCGCTTAAAATCATGTATAAAACCGCTACAGAACAGAGGGTTCATCACCCCTGTCAGCTATATCAAGGATGGAAAGGAAAGTATAGGGTTTATCGCACAGGACATGATAGAATTGTATCCTGAGTTGGTATCTAAAGGCAGCACGAAAGAACACTACCTGTCCGTGAACTATGCCCAATATACGGCAGTATTGCAGGCTCAGATAATTGAGTTGCACAAAGAGATTGATGATTTGAAACGTAAATTTATAAATTAAAAACTATGGTTACATTATTGATTGTTTCGATTATTCTGTTTGTATCCTATATCGGATACGCGATTGGTAAGAACGGTGTCCCTGCAAGCATCAGCGACACTTACTATCAGTTCGGCAAGAGAGGTTGGCTGTTCACGCTCTTCTGCCTTGCCGAATCATCCCTTTTGATTGCCTCGTTCATTGAAGCCGGCAAGGAAGAATACCAATTCTTGGCGTTTATATCAAGCGCATCATTGGCGTTTGTCGGCTCGGCTCCCTTGTTCAAGGAGGATTATAACCGCAATATCCATTATGTAAGCGCGGGAATCTGCGCGCTTGCCTCTCTTGTATGGCAAGTGTTGATGAGTTTTTGGTACGTCCCTCTTATAACCTTCCTTGGCGGTGTAATCGTATTGGCATGCCTTAAGTTCAGGAAGCCTGTGTTTTGGATGGAGATGTGTGCCTTTATCTCGACTTTCATAACCCTGTTACTGCTCTACTGATATGGCTAACTCGAATAACGTAATTACGTCTCCTGTCAATCTGAGGAGTGACGTTGCTTCCGTTCTTGGGACGTCTGCAACGAATGTGAGCGGGTTATGCACGAGCCATGAGATTAATATGTGGTCAAGATGTAAGCCTGTCCATATTGCCTCTGCCGCTCCTGACAGGAGCATGCCATCTGACGGTGAAGGGGCGTGGTGGAAAGGCTCGATGAGGAATTGCGGCATTAAGCCGCCCCCTGTAGCGTCTTATGAGGAAATCCCCAAGCTGTATACGGGAGACAAGATGAACGGATATACCTATGAGAGACCTTGGGGCGGAAGTGGGAGTCCGTACAGGCTGGCTGATTTTCTGTTGTACAAGCACAATGCATGGGCACCCATATTCGCATTTCAGTGCGATTCCAAAGTATCCCAATCCGGAACCATATCATGTTCGGTTGGAATCAACATTACCGATGTGGACAAATCAGGACCCGGCTCTATAACGTTGTCCGATATAGATTTCGGGACTAACCTTGGAACATGGTGGTTTGGGGCGATGTTGGTTGACTCGTCCAACAGAATCGTAAGGAAACTGGCGAACGTGAAACCGGGTGTGTCATTGGAAATGCCTGCCAGGGGTCTGACGCTAGGTCAATATTATGATGTATATCCGTTTCTCTGCATGAATAAGATTAATAGTATCTATGACCCTGATTCGGTCAACTTATTCTTGCCGGTGATGAACTGTTCCCCCGGCAGGGTTAAGTATGTATCGGAAGAAGAAGCGGGTGGTTTGGTAATCAATCTGAATGCAGAGTATGTGACGCATCCAATGACAGGTCTGAATACGGCTGTCAAGTGGGAACTCAAGTTAAAGGCTACCAATGGCAATATGACTCTCCGCAACAATTGGATTAGTCTGCGATTCATAACGAGTGACGTGACCGACCCGTTCCAGGCAGGTGAGCAGCAAAAATCTTTAGGAGACAAGGATTTGACTCTGGACAATCCGGTTGTGATATCGGGCCAATTTGATTTGATGAATTTCTTGCAAGAGTACTATGTATATGTTACGCTATCCAGCGGAAAGTACACGAAGAAGGCTTATCCTTTGGCTTTGAACCCTAACCCATAATATACTAATCATTAAATTATACAGATATGGAACTGATTAAAAAAAAGGAAAGTATTACAAGGCTTTATGAAAACGGTGAAGTCTCAAACAACACGACCAATGATATCCAATATATCGTATTGGAAGGAGATGCTTATGTCGGCACAGCCTCTATCATGCCCACAGGGTTTACCATGACAGTAGGCATGAAAGCTCCCATCGAAGATATAGAGAGTATGCTTAGAAGCATATTGTCTTCCATCCCCAAGGAAGGAGGCGCAAAATGAAAATCAACGAAATCATCAGAAAAATGAGTTTTTTGCAACTCGTGCCTCTGAAATCGGATGAGGGCGCGCCGCTTGCCAATAAAACGAAGGTGAAGATTATATTGAATTTGGTAGCCTACGAAAGGGCAATGGAGAGCTTTAACGAGGATATGCGCGGTATCTATGCCAAGCTGAAACCCGAAGACTATGATGCCCAAGCCTTTCCACGAGTGAATGAATTGGAGAAGAAAGAAAACATAAGTAACGAAGAAAAACAAGAGCTTGAGTCGATTAAGCAGAGTGAGGAATACCTCTCTTATGTTGATATGAAAAAAACACTGATGCGCGAGTTTGAAGAGGCAAGAGAATGCGCTTCGGCAGACAATGACTATACAGTCAGCGAAAGGGTACTCACGGACGATGATTTGGTTTCCATTGCGGAAGTTATCCCTTCGGATAAGGAGTTTGCAATCGGCAGGAATGAAGATGGGGAAATCAAGGTTAATGGCATCACCGTATTGGCGGAGATTGGCAGAATGTTTATAATGTAAAACAATAATTATGGCTGGAAAAACGATTAACGAGCTTGACGCACGGACAACACCGAACGACAAGGAGAACATACCCTTCCAGGAAGGGAATACAAACGGAAGATTATCTACCGATGCGTTGAAAAGATACGTGGCACCTGATTTAACACCTTATCAGGAAACCACAGACGCTGATAAGAAGTATGTGTTCAAAGAATCGGGGAAACGGTTAATGACCGATGAAGAAGGAAGCAAATTGGCAGGGTTATCTAATTACAATGATGCCGACATAAGGAAACAAATCGCTGATGAAACAAAACGTGCAAAAACAGCCGAGGAAGCCAATGCAACCGCTATCGAAGCACTGGCAAATGAATTGGAAGCCTTGGGAGCATGTGGATTCGCACGAGTCAACGGTAGTGCAGACCCTGATGCGCAGGTAAGCTTCGGTGATGCCGCCAAACTTCGCGCATTGGCATCACACCTCCACTTGGGGGCGGTGAAAGATGGTAAGCTGGTCAAGCAATGCGCACCCGGAAGACTGACAGCGTCCGTAGATGGAAAAGAAATAGCCATTGACGGTACGGAGGGTGACATCATGAATTTTACCGACTGTGACCTGTATTATCTGAAAGCCACCATGTCCTACACACCGCAAGGAGGGACGGAAGCCAAATACAACATCGTGGCATTGTCATTACTGCCATTCGCCATCGGTGGAAGGCAGGCGAAACGCATCAGACCGTTCGCCATCGTTCCGGGGGAATGTGTCACCGCCAAATTGGAAGGTGATACGGCAAGCTGTGCACATTTTGTTTACAACAAAAATGCCATAGGTACATACAATGCACCGATGAATATTTTCAAGCAGAGCTACAAAACAAGTGGTGGAGGATACCCTACTCAATATGTATCGTCCATACAGTCAGTCAAGAACGCACAGGCGAAGAACGCAGATGGTTCCAACCGTCCGTACATGGGGATGTACTATGAGTTCTATGAAATCATAGTCTGTCTGATGAGCTTCGAGATAGGCACATGGGCACATACAAGGCTGAACCTGTTTGGAGTGGGATGTACCACATTAGACGGTGTCAGTTCGTTTACATTCATAGACGATTCGATTTCTGCGAATAGCGGATGGAAGGCAATTGTAGGCAGTGAGATAAAGTATAGCACCCTGATGGGAGATAATATGATTACTCCGGCAGGCTCAACGAGTAAAACCAATCTGATAGGCGGTGTGGCAGGTAGTTCGTGGTATGGATTCACGGAGATAATGGAAGCTCAACGATTACTGGACGGCATCAGCAAGGCAGGACTCGTATCGAAGATAGGAAGTATCGGGCATATATTCTCCTTCGATATGGAAGGCAGCGTGACTTGCACTGAGGACGGCTCTGTCAATCTGTCCACCGGTGCAGGCATGGAAGCATGTAAACATTACTACGTGGTGAGAAATGTTCCGGGTTGTGCGGGAATGGCAGACGGAGTAATGACAGCCGTTGTAAACTCTTACACCAAGATGGAGTTCCAAGATGGTGTGAAATGGACCGATGGCACGGCAATGAATGGCGGAATCGGCATTCTGAAACGCTCAATCCCTATATATAGAGGTTGGAACTTACCGTTAGTAGGACTATTCAGACAGATGGACGGAGCATACTATATCGTTAGGAAGAATTCAGATGGTAATAAGCTTCCGGTTCAGTTCCGTTGCGCCTCTGATGTTAGCCGTGTCCCTGTACGCACTACTTACACCTATCGTGTTCCTGATGATGAAGAGTGTGATATGGAGATAGGATTGGATTTGAAGAAAGAATATCCGATGGTTGATTATCCTGCTATCTCTGCATCATGGGTGAGAGAATCGTATTATGATTTTTCTCTTTTTTACGCAAAGAGTTGCAATGGAGGTTCAAGAAGTTACGAGAATGCCTACCTATGGTTATACATTAACAATGATGTATCTGCCGGTGAACGTTGTCTTCACGGCTCTGTTGTCGGTTGCGCTGCGTTTTCTGACTTTGCTTCTGCTCGGTCTGCGAATTGCTCTAATCGGGCTGACTCTAGCCACGACCGTTACGCTGGGGCTTTCGCTGTCCCTTATATCGAATTTATAAACAAATAATTATGAAAACGGAAAGAAATGAATTTGACGTCCGCATGCCTCTTGTAAGCTATTCAGAAGGAAGAGCATTGGTATGCGTCAACGAACAGACGGTTACTTATCCTGAGATGGAAGGCACCGAAGAGAAGACAGTTTATGTATATGATACATTATGGGCGGACTGTGATACGAATGATGAAGAGTCGGTAAGAAAATCATTGGTCCGGGAACTGGAGAAAATCATCAAAGAATATGATGTGTCTGACCATGTGAACGAATTTACCCTTGCCGGCAAGAAGATGTGGCTCTCCAAGGAAATGCGTGTAGGTCTGATGAACAGCATCAACATTGAGAAGAGTGCCAAAAAGGCTGATACCGTTCTTTGGTTTGAGGGGATTAATTACACCATCCCAATTGATGTGGCACTACAGATGCTTGCCCAATTGGAGTTGTATGCATTATCATGCTATAATGTCACACAGCGGCATCTATCCGAGGTATCCGGATTAAGTAGGCTCGAAGAGCTGATTAATTATGACTATGCCGTTGGCTATCCGAGCAAGCTTGTGTTTAATCTTGATTAGGCTAAGATAGGGAAATTCCCTGCATACCTTCTCAGGCGGGCAGGGAATCAAGCTTAGCTTTTACGTCCGGTTAACAAGGTTTTGCAAATATAACATTAAAAATTAATCCGACAAATGATTAGTGCAATAGTTAGAGATGGCATCGATAAGAGCGTAGCCGGAGGATTGGCAGGAATAGCTACCGCATTCGTTCAGGAGAGCATAGAACACATGATTCCGTGGCTGATAGTGTCTGCTGCCGTGATAATATGTGATTTAGCCTGCGGGCTGAGAAAGAGTATCATAATGGGCGAACAGGTCCGGTTCAGTCGGGCGGTAAGGCGAACCATGGGCAAGATGGTTACATACTTCAGCTTTGTTTTCATGGTGGTGATGATAAACAAGGCATCGGGTAGCCGTTACGACATCGATGTGTATTCCTGCCTGATGGTATGTTTTCTTGAGATGTGCTCGATTATCAGCAACATACTTAAGCCGAAGGGAATCGAGCTGAATATTGTCGAAGCGTTCAGGCTGATTTTCGGCAAGACATTAAAAGTTGACAAAGAAGATATTAAAGAAGTAATTAAGGAGGAAAAGAAATGAAGTTTTTTACAATTGCGGAGCTGTGCAAGTCCACGACTGCCGACCGCTTGGGTATCAACAACAGATGCAGACAGGAGCATGTAACGGCTCTTACTGCCTTGGTGGATAACGTGCTGGACCCATTACGCACATGGTGGGGAAAGCCTATAACAGTAAACAGCGGTTATCGCTGTCCGGAGCTGAATGAAGCTGTCAAGGGAAGCAAGTCTTCTCAGCATATGAAGGGTGAAGCAGCCGATATTGACACAGGAGACAGACAACAGAATAAGCTGTTGTTTGAGTATATCCGCAAGAACCTGCCTTATGACCAGTTGATTGATGAGAGCAACTTCGCATGGGTACATGTAAGCTTTAGGGCAGATGGTAAGAATCGGAAACAGGTATTAAGTTTATAAAATCTACAATTATGGCATTAAAGGATATAACCGGCAATTTTGCAGCATCCGGCTCCAATCAGGAGTATAAGTTTCAGCCTGCTGCGTCTACATTTGGTTTGCAATTGGTATTCGATACACATCCGTCCAAGGTGGTATTGTATCAGAGTTTGGACGGTGAGAGTTGGGTGGCGTTTGAAGTCGATTACGGGGTTGGAACAGTTTGGCAGAAGAACATCGAAGGTATTATTGGTGAGCAGCATATCAAGATTCAGCGCAATGTTAAGCCTGTCAAGGCATTAATTTTGGAGTAATATGAAGGTTAACACAATATCTTTAAATTCGGTGCGGTTGAATACAATCGCACTGAATCACATTGGCGAAATCCGTTCGGGTGGCGGTGGTTCCAAGCCTTCCCCTATCCCTCAATGGATAAGGGAGCATGTTGTCTTTTATTATGACGTAAAGAAGCAAGGTGCGACCAACGAAACATTGAAGGAGTCTGCTTACTTGCAGGACTTGTCGGGTAAAGGAAGGAGAATGAAGTTAAATAACTTTCTCTTCGACATGATGAGCGGTGTAGATGGGTATAATAATGAAGCGTTTAATAAATCAGCAGGTAGCTCCTTTGAATGGGAATTGATAGATTCCCGCACAATTAAAGGGAAAGCCTCACAAGTATTTACGGATTTCGGATATTATCATATTAAAGATGTTACAAACAATGTAATGCATATCAATTGGCATATAGATGGTATACAAGAAGGCAATAAGGTTTATCTTACTCAATATACGTACAATGATTTTAAGATTGAATTGCACAATGGAGATAATCATGTAGCACTTGATGTTAGTGAAAATACAGATAGACCTAATTATTTCTATGTCTCTGTTATCTCCGACCAACCCTACTCCACAGACATCACCATTACTCAGATACCCGAATATCCTGGTGCATTAGTGACAGATGGTGTAGATGATTACGGATTGGTAGAGAATCTGAGTAGTGGAGTGAAGATGCTGTTTATGACGGTTAATCCGATAGGGGACTTTAACGTTGATAAGATGTACTACTCGCAAAGATATAACCCGATAGATATCACTCCATTCTATATCTTTACAGGCGGTAGTACTAATATTGCTTATGCAGGAAATCGGGATGGTTTAACTTATATTAACGGAGTATTAAACAAGTCTATTGAGTATAATGAATTGTTTGGAGTGAAACATACAATTACGACTGTAAACGATAACGTTAAGCCTGAGACAAGTAAAGCTCCTTCTTTCTTCTGGGAAGAAGAGAACACTAAGAATTATTGCTCCAGACTCGCCTTCTACAACTCCATAGCCTTTGATTCCATACCAACAGAGGCAGACGGATTCACAGAGCAAGAATTAATTGATTACGTATTAACTAATATAATTGGACAATGAGATATACAATCGTTACGATAGAATGGCTGACCCAACATGGATTGTTGGCATTGCCGACAATGCGAAGCAACGCAGACGGCACTAAAGTAGTGCTGCATAAAGAATTCGTTAACCTCTTCCCGAGGGACTCCTTCCCCACCTACAGAATGGATGACCCCGAATTCGTACAAATCATGGAATCGGAAGAATGGAATCACGAACCGCAACCTTATAGTGCTGATTACATATTGGCTGCATCTGCACAAAACATGGTGGAATCCGCCAAAAAACAGATACAGACATTGAGCCTGACAGACAGCGAATCTTTGAAAGTTAAATCGCTGTATCCCGATTGGGCGGAATTCATAGACGAATCCTTATCCAAGGGGATGAAGGTTAATTACAAGGAACACCTGTATAAGGTCCGGCAAGATATCCCTATGGTTTTGGAGAACCAATATCCCGGCATGGCTACGGCAGCACTCTACGAAGTGGTTGTAGAGACCGCATCAGGCACCAAGGATGACCCTATACCCTATACACCTCCTATGGAGATATTCAAGGACAAGTACTATACTCAGAATGATGTATTATATATCTGCACAAGGGACAGCGGTCAGGCATTGACCCATGACTTAAGCAGCTTGGTAGGGTTGTATGTTAATGTTG
>CEAX01046777.1_pt1 | contig 20093 bp, 9 predicted proteins | sample 554721 | NCBI WGS metagenome assembly CEAX01 (sample SAMEA3182098, study PRJEB8094) | gut metagenome | biome: human; feature: gut; material: Stool; isolation source: human stools | place: Canada | collected 2012-05-30 | reverse complement strand
CCATTGGCTTGCCCAAGCCTGTAGCTTCAGCTGATACAAATATCAAATCTCCTTCTTTCATATCGTTGTTTTTTTTGATTTTGTTACAGAATCAAATTATTTTATACCGAACTCTTCTCTTAACATTTTAAGCAGTGCATTTTCAGCGTGCTTCCTTGTCATTTCTCCTGTGCATACTCTGTCATCGTAATAACAGCACCTTTCATACACATTCTTCAGCCTTCCGAGTTCTGCTATTTTATCTACAGCCTTTACAGCTTTATTGTTTGTAGGGTTATCCATTGCATTACTGATCCACCTGTAAACAAATGAATATTGTTCGTATTGTTCCCCTCCTTCCTCACGTGGATGCAGAGTGTTGATATTGAATACAACTGTATCAGCTTTGGGCTTTCTTCCTTTAATTGGATATTTGCAAATCAGTTCATAATCAAACCACACATCAGAACCGCTTTCCTTGATGCGTTCCTTTGCCGGACGTAAAATTTTCTGGTCTATCTGGGCATTAGAATAGACTTCCGGTATCTCCAGATCTTTTCTTAACTGAAGTATCGGGTAGTAATACTGTTTTCTATCCCTTTGGCTGCAAATTATCTTATACAGCCTTTTTGTGTAGTTGCCACGAAGCCCAAGAGCAAGCCCTTTGGAATATCTTGTACCTCCGACACCAACACCGTAATAGATCAAGAATGGAATAGCCCAAGGGTTTATATTAAGCATTACCTGGTTAGTCCCTTTTATGTTGTGTATTGTTGTGATGATTGCACCTGTTGTTTCTATGGTCTTGTGTATTTTGGGATGAACCCAGCGAAAGGAAAATATCTTTTTAGTCAAGTCCAGAGCTTCTTTTAATACCATTGTTTTATGGTTTTTCCCCCCGGCTTCATCGCATTTTATAGTAACATAAGGCTGGTTAAACAAATCCCGTGGCAGTTCTTCCTCTCTTGATATGTGCTTTTGTAGTTTGTCACTGATAAGAGTAAGCAAGTTTTCTTGCCATTCAGAAATATTGTACTGCCCAAAAGTTACATTATTAGGCTGAATAAGCATTATTTCCTCTTCAGTTGGAGGAATGAACGGTACCAAGTTTTTACCTTTTGCCATACGTTTTGTTTTTAGGGGTTGTTTTTACAAATATACGATATGAAAAATAATAAACCAAAAAAAAAGGTATTTTTTATGGGTATCTTTAGCAATTTGAGTATCTTTTGTGGGGGGTGTCTTTAGCAATTTGAGTATCTTTTGTAGCATATCTTTAGCAATTTGAGTATCTTTTGTACCCTTTTATTATTTGTAAAATTCAGAAAATCAATACATTACAATGTTGAAAACACGTTCGTACAAGATATTCTGCAAAGACATTCTAACAAGAAAGCGAATTTTAGGGGAAAAATGACCTTGTTTTTGCCCCAAAATTGTGACAATAGAGAGAAAGAGAGAACCCTCCCTTTAGGGAGTGAGGAGGGTTTTGGGTACGGCTTTTTCTGGCGCGTTAAAAAATGTATATATTAGTATTTTTGTGTTTATTTTCTTTGTTTTTGATATATATTGTTATACATTTGCAATAAAAAGTATAACAATATGGAAGTAGCAATAAAGAAACTAACTGCATTCAGACTTGACAGCAACCTTCTGGACATGCTGAAGAGTGCTGCCAAACGTGAACATCGGAGCTTAAACAACTTCGTAGAATGTCTTCTTATGGATGCCATGTACACAGAACCAAACGAAGAGACCAAAGCGGCCATAGAAGAAGCTCGTGCCGGGAAAAACCTGAAGAAAGTTGATACAAGCAGCTTCGAGAACTTTATAAAATCCTGTAGTGAATGAGAGAGGTTAAGACTGGTGGCCAGTTCCGGAAAGACCTGAAACGGTACAGGAATGATAATACCAAACTGGAAAAACTTTATGAAATTGTAGGATTCCTGGAACGTTGTGAGGATGTTCCAAAAGAGTTTAAACCTCATATGCTTTCAGGTGATTATGCAGGTCACATGGAATGTCACGTAGAAAATGATTTTCTTTTGATATGGATTGATGATGAAGTCGTAAAGCTGGTTAGGCTTGGCAGTCATTCAGAATTGTTTGGAAAGAAGAAGAAATAACAAAACCATTTTAGAAAGTCAGCAGAACTTCAAAACAAAATAAGTTCTGCTGACTTTTGTTTTATGCTTTTGTTCAGAACAAGGACAGCTGCCGTTTGTCCTCTTCTTCCTGTTTGTGTACTTTCTGGCTCTGCTTCTCATACTCGAGTATCTCCTGTATTGACCGGATAGCTCTTTTTCTCTGTTCCGGAGTGGTGCGCCTTGCCATACCCTTTTCCATTTTCCCGGACTTCAGCCAGTTCGAATACATGTCGATCAGGCAGAGTACTTCTTCTTCCATTACTGTAGGCACTCTCATGGTCTTGGTGTACATGCCGGACACGGCCTTTCTTCCGGAACCTTCTCTGGCTCCACCTTTCCCGGTCTTTTTCCCTGGTTCCTTTTCCATAGGTCTGTTTTGTTTGATTTCGTTACGGAATCAAAGTTAGGTATTTTATATCGGATATCCAAGTAAAACCGCACACTGATTTGCACTGCAAACGGCTGCACTCGTCGGGAGTGTTGGTACACCCCCTTGCCGTGCGGCGCTCCCCGACCGATGAGTTTTTGTGTGGTGTTCCGGACACAATCTGTTGTGCGTTTTTGTTGGGTAATTCTGTTGTGTACCGGGTGTGCGGTTTTCGTGGGTGTTCACGTGTGTGGGATAGGTTCCATCTCTCCCCGTCCCCTTTGCTAATTTCGCGCTGGGGAGGGTGTTCGATAGAACAGCAAGAGGAAACCGGGCAAGCCCTGTTTTTTCCTCTTGCCCTACGGGGTTATGCTTTGAAAATCAAAGCATTAGAAAAATTAACCGTTATATGTTGGTTATAACGAATAAATATACTACCTTGTAAACCAACAAGTTAATATATTTATTCGTTATAATAAGCCTTATAATTATATGGAAAAAGACAGTAAAACAACGGTAGCGGTAGAACGTACTACTTTTGCTAAACTTGACCGTCTGGCCAAGGCAAACAGTGTGTCAAAAATGGAGTATATTACTCATGCCATAAACTACTTTGAGAAGTACGGTATAAATCCGGTCGAGCATGAAAGCCCGGCACAGGAAATGCAGAAGCTTATCAAGCGCATGGACCAGGTGTTCGCATTCCTGAAGAAACAGGAAACGGATCTTGTGCGTCCGGCTTGTGAAGCTCTGGCCGGAGCCAGCACACAGATAACCATAAGCCTTTCTTCCTTACTTTCGGAAGAAAAGTTCAGGCGGTTCCTGAAGGACAACAAGGAACTGCTTGCCGGGATAATCAACAGTTCCGACAACAACGGCAAGGCCATAGGCAAGACAGAAAAAGCGGTGCGGGATGCAGATTCAACTATCAGGAAGAACCAGGAGATTATCTTCAAGCGGATAGAAGCCAGCGAAACGGCACAGATTAAAGCCTATAAGCATATCGTTTCCTTCCTCGATGCAAAAGGAAAGACCGGGCTGCTCGATGATATAAACAAGGTCTATGAGAGGGAAAAGGAAAGGAGGGGACTATGAACATAAAAATTCAGGGTGGCGGTTCCGGAACTTATGCCAATACAGGGAGCTGCACAGGAGTAACGACCTATCTCCAGCATGAGGATCTGGAGCGCATGAAGAACGGCCGGGAAGTGCAGCCGTTTTTCAATAACTCACGTGACTACATAAGCGCACAGGAAGTAACCTTCAAGATAGACAACAACAAGGCAAAATTAAGCCGGAACGATGCGAAGTTCTATGTGATCACGGTAAGCCCTTCCAGCCGGGAGCTGGAGAAAATGGGCAAGACAGAGAAGGAACAGGCTGAAGCCATGAGAAGGTATGTCCGTGATGATGTGATGCAGCACTATGCGGAAGGGTTCGGAAAAGGTCTGAACAAAGAGGATATCGAGTATTACGGAAAGATCCATTTCGAGAGGAAGGGAGCCGACCGGTACGACATGCACGCACATATCATCGTCAGCCGGAAGGACAGGAGTAACACCAGGAAGCTAAGTCCGAAGACCAACCACACAGGGAAGAAGAACTGCGGCAACGTGAAGGGCGGTTTTGACAGGACGGATTTTTTCCGAAAGTGTGAAACCTCATTTGACAAGCGCACAGGGTATGACCGGGCACCGGAACAGACCTTCGACTACCTCAATACCATGAAGAACGGAACTCCGGAAGAAATCTTCCAGAAGAAGGAGTGGGCGGAACGTGTGAATCATGAGCGTCTGGAGAGGATGAAAGCCGAATGGAGCCGGAGCCTTCAGGAACAGCACCAGGAACAAGGCCGAGAAGAGAGCCAACAACAGGGGAACAGTATTTCCCAGGTTCCGGAAATAGACCAGACACCGCAGCGGAAGAAGCAGCTGGAGGAAGAACTCGACCAGCCCAGGAAAAGAAGCCGGGGTTTTGGAATGGGTATGTGATCTTATATCTGAGAGCATAGATTTTGTGTCGTTATGAGGTAACAAGTAAGGACGAACTTCTTCAGGAAATTTATCTTGAGGAAGAAAAAAGCCCACCGGAATAGTTAAATATCAGATTTTGAGGATAATGTATTATAATTCTTTGTAAATTTGTGGAATATAGAATATAATTTAAAAGGGAGGTTTTATGAAAAATTTTTGTAAATTTTTATGTGGGGCTATTTCCTTATTTGTTTTGTCTTGTTCTGAGAATATAGATACAATAGGGAATAGTAAAGTAAATGGAGTTGTTCCTAAAGACGAGAAGGTGTCAATGGAAATTTATGGAAATCTTGACGATTCTTTTATTTCAGGTACTCGTACTGGTGAAGGTTTTATTTATCCTGATTATTATGGAGGTTCATATATAGATGATAATGGAGGGTTGATTATTTTAACGACTGATAGTGTAGAAAGTGTTGTTAAAGATTTAAGGTTTAGAACTAAATCTTCAAATTTTTCTATAAAAAACTGTGAGTATTCATTGAATGAGTTGCAGTCTTTAAATGAGGAATTGGGAAAAGTTTTTGAGAATCAAAATATTGCAAGTGAATTAAAGTGGGTTTCTGTTGGAATTGATATAGTTCATAATAAGGTTAGTGTTGATTTGGAAGATTGTTCCGAAAGTATTATAGTTAAATTCAAATCAATGGTTTCAAATTCTAGTATGATAAAGTTTAATGAAGTTGCTCCTATAATATTTGATTCTGGTTATGAAAAGATACAAGCAGATAGTATATCTTCAATGACTAAGAGAGCCGTAAAAACGAATGTTCATTTAGGTTCTCCTTATAGTTCTAGAGGAAAAGATCAGCAAGGGGATCCTGTTCGTTTTGTTGGTTCTGTAGGCTGTCGTGCAATGCATGGAACAGAACATGGGTTTGTTACAGCTGCACACTGTTTGCCGAAAATGGGTTTGTCTGTTTGTATAGGGGAAACTGATACAAATTTAGGTAAAGTTACAAGTGTAAAGTTGAATGCAAGCTCTGATGCTGCTTTTGTGGCTGTTGATTATGATAAGTATTATCCAACGAATACTACTTATAGGACGAAAACTGCATTGTACGATAAGATTTTAAAAAATTCATCGTTGGTTGGGTATGAAGTATCAACAGAGGGGCAAAAGACAGCTAATGTAGTGAAAGCAAAAGTTACAGAGATTAATAAAAAAGTTCATGTTCAAAAGTGGACTCCTGCTGGACAAGCTGATTTTTATGCTAATAATATGGTGTATGCAACGTTTACATCATCTCAAACTCAGGAAGGAGATAGTGGAGGTATTGTGTATGTAAATGGGTATGTTGCTGGAATACATAGTGCCCGTCTTGGGAATACAACACAGATATTTTCAAGTGCTGAGTTAGTTTTAAAAGATTTGGGATTGACTAATATTTGGGAAAAATAATTTAGATTTTATTATATGATGAACAATGGCTTAGGTTTTATACTTAAGCCATTGTTTTATAAATGTAATCCTTTGCCAGTATCAAGCCCCAGTATCTTTTGTAGCTTGTTCCATAGTTCCATGAAGAAAGTCTTGAAGTGAATGTCGTTCATCCAATGAAATAAGCATATACCAAACTACAGTTCTGTATTTACTTTTATTTTCCCTATCGTTTTCTGTTCGTCACGTACCCGGCAAAGTTCCCGGTGTGCCTTTTCCTTATACTCCTGAAGAACTTTGATTTCGTTACGCAATCGGTTGTTTTCTTCCTGAAGGAACTGAAGCTCTTTGGCACGTTCTGCTGCCAGGCTTTCCGCTTTGGCCTTTGCTTCTGCAGCCTGAACTATAAGTTCCGGAGCTGGAAGCTGTATATGCTTTTGTGCTGTTATAAACTCGCTCATAAGCATACACAAGGCTTCTACCTGGTTCCTTTCCTTCTCGATGTCTGGAGGAACAGGGAGAAATGGTGTTGTTTCCTTGTCATAGATATCGAAGTCGTTCTTCTCTATGAATTTCCAGACTGTTTCAACCCATTCACCGACAGGCTTTCCGGCTTTTCGGCAATATATTTTTATTTCTTCGAGTATATTTTTAGGTACTCTTATAGTTGATGTCTGTATATTTGTTTTTTCTTGCATATCAATAGTTTATGTGCAAAAATATAAAGAATATATTTAGTGATATACATATTCTACAAAAAATATATTATTGCTTTGTTATATGTGCATCAACGAAGCAACCGCCGAAGCCGGATAAAGCGTCAGGTTGCGTGTAAGTGACTGTTACAAGGGTTTGTCCCATGAATGTCTCAATCTTGTCTATAACGGCTTCCATTGGCTTGCCCAAGCCTGTAGCTTCAGCTGATACAAATATCAAATCTCCTTCTTTCATATCGTTGTTTTTTTTGATTTTGTTACAGAATCAAATTATTTTATACCGAACTCTTCTCTTAACATTTTAAGCAGTGCATTTTCAGCGTGCTTCCTTGTCATTTCTCCTGTGCATACTCTGTCATCGTAATAACAGCACCTTTCATACACATTCTTCAGCCTTCCGAGTTCTGCTATTTTATCTACAGCCTTTACAGCTTTATTGTTTGTAGGGTTATCCATTGCATTACTGATCCACCTGTAAACAAATGAATATTGTTCGTATTGTTCCCCTCCTTCCTCACGTGGATGCAGAGTGTTGATATTGAATACAACTGTATCAGCTTTGGGCTTTCTTCCTTTAATTGGATATTTGCAAATCAGTTCATAATCAAACCACACATCAGAACCGCTTTCCTTGATGCGTTCCTTTGCCGGACGTAAAATTTTCTGGTCTATCTGGGCATTAGAATAGACTTCCGGTATCTCCAGATCTTTTCTTAACTGAAGTATCGGGTAGTAATACTGTTTTCTATCCCTTTGGCTGCAAATTATCTTATACAGCCTTTTTGTGTAGTTGCCACGAAGCCCAAGAGCAAGCCCTTTGGAATATCTTGTACCTCCGACACCAACACCGTAATAGATCAAGAATGGAATAGCCCAAGGGTTTATATTAAGCATTACCTGGTTAGTCCCTTTTATGTTGTGTATTGTTGTGATGATTGCACCTGTTGTTTCTATGGTCTTGTGTATTTTGGGATGAACCCAGCGAAAGGAAAATATCTTTTTAGTCAAGTCCAGAGCTTCTTTTAATACCATTGTTTTATGGTTTTTCCCCCCGGCTTCATCGCATTTTATAGTAACATAAGGCTGGTTAAACAAATCCCGTGGCAGTTCTTCCTCTCTTGATATGTGCTTTTGTAGTTTGTCACTGATAAGAGTAAGCAAGTTTTCTTGCCATTCAGAAATATTGTACTGCCCAAAAGTTACATTATTAGGCTGAATAAGCATTATTTCCTCTTCAGTTGGAGGAATGAACGGTACCAAGTTTTTACCTTTTGCCATACGTTTTGTTTTTAGGGGTTGTTTTTACAAATATACGATATGAAAAATAATAAACCAAAAAAAAAGGTATTTTTTATGGGTATCTTTAGCAATTTGAGTATCTTTTGTGGGGGGTGTCTTTAGCAATTTGAGTATCTTTTGTAGCATATCTTTAGCAATTTGAGTATCTTTTGTACCCTTTTATTATTTGTAAAATTCAGAAAATCAATACATTACAATGTTGAAAACACGTTCGTACAAGATATTCTGCAAAGACATTCTAACAAGAAAGCGAATTTTAGGGGAAAAATGACCTTGTTTTTGCCCCAAAATTGTGACAATAGAGAGAAAGAGAGAACCCTCCCTTTAGGGAGTGAGGAGGGTTTTGGGTACGGCTTTTTCTGGCGCGTTAAAAAATGTATATATTAGTATTTTTGTGTTTATTTTCTTTGTTTTTGATATATATTGTTATACATTTGCAATAAAAAGTATAACAATATGGAAGTAGCAATAAAGAAACTAACTGCATTCAGACTTGACAGCAACCTTCTGGACATGCTGAAGAGTGCTGCCAAACGTGAACATCGGAGCTTAAACAACTTCGTAGAATGTCTTCTTATGGATGCCATGTACACAGAACCAAACGAAGAGACCAAAGCGGCCATAGAAGAAGCTCGTGCCGGGAAAAACCTGAAGAAAGTTGATACAAGCAGCTTCGAGAACTTTATAAAATCCTGTAGTGAATGAGAGAGGTTAAGACTGGTGGCCAGTTCCGGAAAGACCTGAAACGGTACAGGAATGATAATACCAAACTGGAAAAACTTTATGAAATTGTAGGATTCCTGGAACGTTGTGAGGATGTTCCAAAAGAGTTTAAACCTCATATGCTTTCAGGTGATTATGCAGGTCACATGGAATGTCACGTAGAAAATGATTTTCTTTTGATATGGATTGATGATGAAGTCGTAAAGCTGGTTAGGCTTGGCAGTCATTCAGAATTGTTTGGAAAGAAGAAGAAATAACAAAACCATTTTAGAAAGTCAGCAGAACTTCAAAACAAAATAAGTTCTGCTGACTTTTGTTTTATGCTTTTGTTCAGAACAAGGACAGCTGCCGTTTGTCCTCTTCTTCCTGTTTGTGTACTTTCTGGCTCTGCTTCTCATACTCGAGTATCTCCTGTATTGACCGGATAGCTCTTTTTCTCTGTTCCGGAGTGGTGCGCCTTGCCATACCCTTTTCCATTTTCCCGGACTTCAGCCAGTTCGAATACATGTCGATCAGGCAGAGTACTTCTTCTTCCATTACTGTAGGCACTCTCATGGTCTTGGTGTACATGCCGGACACGGCCTTTCTTCCGGAACCTTCTCTGGCTCCACCTTTCCCGGTCTTTTTCCCTGGTTCCTTTTCCATAGGTCTGTTTTGTTTGATTTCGTTACGGAATCAAAGTTAGGTATTTTATATCGGATATCCAAGTAAAACCGCACACTGATTTGCACTGCAAACGGCTGCACTCGTCGGGAGTGTTGGTACACCCCCTTGCCGTGCGGCGCTCCCCGACCGATGAGTTTTTGTGTGGTGTTCCGGACACAATCTGTTGTGCGTTTTTGTTGGGTAATTCTGTTGTGTACCGGGTGTGCGGTTTTCGTGGGTGTTCACGTGTGTGGGATAGGTTCCATCTCTCCCCGTCCCCTTTGCTAATTTCGCGCTGGGGAGGGTGTTCGATAGAACAGCAAGAGGAAACCGGGCAAGCCCTGTTTTTTCCTCTTGCCCTACGGGGTTATGCTTTGAAAATCAAAGCATTAGAAAAATTAACCGTTATATGTTGGTTATAACGAATAAATATACTACCTTGTAAACCAACAAGTTAATATATTTATTCGTTATAATAAGCCTTATAATTATATGGAAAAAGACAGTAAAACAACGGTAGCGGTAGAACGTACTACTTTTGCTAAACTTGACCGTCTGGCCAAGGCAAACAGTGTGTCAAAAATGGAGTATATTACTCATGCCATAAACTACTTTGAGAAGTACGGTATAAATCCGGTCGAGCATGAAAGCCCGGCACAGGAAATGCAGAAGCTTATCAAGCGCATGGACCAGGTGTTCGCATTCCTGAAGAAACAGGAAACGGATCTTGTGCGTCCGGCTTGTGAAGCTCTGGCCGGAGCCAGCACACAGATAACCATAAGCCTTTCTTCCTTACTTTCGGAAGAAAAGTTCAGGCGGTTCCTGAAGGACAACAAGGAACTGCTTGCCGGGATAATCAACAGTTCCGACAACAACGGCAAGGCCATAGGCAAGACAGAAAAAGCGGTGCGGGATGCAGATTCAACTATCAGGAAGAACCAGGAGATTATCTTCAAGCGGATAGAAGCCAGCGAAACGGCACAGATTAAAGCCTATAAGCATATCGTTTCCTTCCTCGATGCAAAAGGAAAGACCGGGCTGCTCGATGATATAAACAAGGTCTATGAGAGGGAAAAGGAAAGGAGGGGACTATGAACATAAAAATTCAGGGTGGCGGTTCCGGAACTTATGCCAATACAGGGAGCTGCACAGGAGTAACGACCTATCTCCAGCATGAGGATCTGGAGCGCATGAAGAACGGCCGGGAAGTGCAGCCGTTTTTCAATAACTCACGTGACTACATAAGCGCACAGGAAGTAACCTTCAAGATAGACAACAACAAGGCAAAATTAAGCCGGAACGATGCGAAGTTCTATGTGATCACGGTAAGCCCTTCCAGCCGGGAGCTGGAGAAAATGGGCAAGACAGAGAAGGAACAGGCTGAAGCCATGAGAAGGTATGTCCGTGATGATGTGATGCAGCACTATGCGGAAGGGTTCGGAAAAGGTCTGAACAAAGAGGATATCGAGTATTACGGAAAGATCCATTTCGAGAGGAAGGGAGCCGACCGGTACGACATGCACGCACATATCATCGTCAGCCGGAAGGACAGGAGTAACACCAGGAAGCTAAGTCCGAAGACCAACCACACAGGGAAGAAGAACTGCGGCAACGTGAAGGGCGGTTTTGACAGGACGGATTTTTTCCGAAAGTGTGAAACCTCATTTGACAAGCGCACAGGGTATGACCGGGCACCGGAACAGACCTTCGACTACCTCAATACCATGAAGAACGGAACTCCGGAAGAAATCTTCCAGAAGAAGGAGTGGGCGGAACGTGTGAATCATGAGCGTCTGGAGAGGATGAAAGCCGAATGGAGCCGGAGCCTTCAGGAACAGCACCAGGAACAAGGCCGAGAAGAGAGCCAACAACAGGGGAACAGTATTTCCCAGGTTCCGGAAATAGACCAGACACCGCAGCGGAAGAAGCAGCTGGAGGAAGAACTCGACCAGCCCAGGAAAAGAAGCCGGGGTTTTGGAATGGGTATGTGATCTTATATCTGAGAGCATAGATTTTGTGTCGTTATGAGGTAACAAGTAAGGACGAACTTCTTCAGGAAATTTATCTTGAGGAAGAAAAAAGCCCACCGGAATAGTTAAATATCAGATTTTGAGGATAATGTATTATAATTCTTTGTAAATTTGTGGAATATAGAATATAATTTAAAAGGGAGGTTTTATGAAAAATTTTTGTAAATTTTTATGTGGGGCTATTTCCTTATTTGTTTTGTCTTGTTCTGAGAATATAGATACAATAGGGAATAGTAAAGTAAATGGAGTTGTTCCTAAAGACGAGAAGGTGTCAATGGAAATTTATGGAAATCTTGACGATTCTTTTATTTCAGGTACTCGTACTGGTGAAGGTTTTATTTATCCTGATTATTATGGAGGTTCATATATAGATGATAATGGAGGGTTGATTATTTTAACGACTGATAGTGTAGAAAGTGTTGTTAAAGATTTAAGGTTTAGAACTAAATCTTCAAATTTTTCTATAAAAAACTGTGAGTATTCATTGAATGAGTTGCAGTCTTTAAATGAGGAATTGGGAAAAGTTTTTGAGAATCAAAATATTGCAAGTGAATTAAAGTGGGTTTCTGTTGGAATTGATATAGTTCATAATAAGGTTAGTGTTGATTTGGAAGATTGTTCCGAAAGTATTATAGTTAAATTCAAATCAATGGTTTCAAATTCTAGTATGATAAAGTTTAATGAAGTTGCTCCTATAATATTTGATTCTGGTTATGAAAAGATACAAGCAGATAGTATATCTTCAATGACTAAGAGAGCCGTAAAAACGAATGTTCATTTAGGTTCTCCTTATAGTTCTAGAGGAAAAGATCAGCAAGGGGATCCTGTTCGTTTTGTTGGTTCTGTAGGCTGTCGTGCAATGCATGGAACAGAACATGGGTTTGTTACAGCTGCACACTGTTTGCCGAAAATGGGTTTGTCTGTTTGTATAGGGGAAACTGATACAAATTTAGGTAAAGTTACAAGTGTAAAGTTGAATGCAAGCTCTGATGCTGCTTTTGTGGCTGTTGATTATGATAAGTATTATCCAACGAATACTACTTATAGGACGAAAACTGCATTGTACGATAAGATTTTAAAAAATTCATCGTTGGTTGGGTATGAAGTATCAACAGAGGGGCAAAAGACAGCTAATGTAGTGAAAGCAAAAGTTACAGAGATTAATAAAAAAGTTCATGTTCAAAAGTGGACTCCTGCTGGACAAGCTGATTTTTATGCTAATAATATGGTGTATGCAACGTTTACATCATCTCAAACTCAGGAAGGAGATAGTGGAGGTATTGTGTATGTAAATGGGTATGTTGCTGGAATACATAGTGCCCGTCTTGGGAATACAACACAGATATTTTCAAGTGCTGAGTTAGTTTTAAAAGATTTGGGATTGACTAATATTTGGGAAAAATAATTTAGATTTTATTATATGATGAACAATGGCTTAGGTTTTATACTTAAGCCATTGTTTTATAAATGTAATCCTTTGCCAGTATCAAGCCCCAGTATCTTTTGTAGCTTGTTCCATAGTTCCATGAAGAAAGTCTTGAAGTGAATGTCGTTCATCCAATGAAATAAGCATATACCAAACTACAGTTCTGTATTTACTTTTATTTTCCCTATCGTTTTCTGTTCGTCACGTACCCGGCAAAGTTCCCGGTGTGCCTTTTCCTTATACTCCTGAAGAACTTTGATTTCGTTACGCAATCGGTTGTTTTCTTCCTGAAGGAACTGAAGCTCTTTGGCACGTTCTGCTGCCAGGCTTTCCGCTTTGGCCTTTGCTTCTGCAGCCTGAACTATAAGTTCCGGAGCTGGAAGCTGTATATGCTTTTGTGCTGTTATAAACTCGCTCATAAGCATACACAAGGCTTCTACCTGGTTCCTTTCCTTCTCGATGTCTGGAGGAACAGGGAGAAATGGTGTTGTTTCCTTGTCATAGATATCGAAGTCGTTCTTCTCTATGAATTTCCAGACTGTTTCAACCCATTCACCGACAGGCTTTCCGGCTTTTCGGCAATATATTTTTATTTCTTCGAGTATATTTTTAGGTACTCTTATAGTTGATGTCTGTATATTTGTTTTTTCTTGCATATCAATAGTTTATGTGCAAAAATATAAAGAATATATTTAGTGATATACATATTCTACAAAAAATATATTATTGCTTTGTTATATGTGCATCAACGAAGCAACCGCCGAAGCCGGATAAAGCGTCAGGTTGCGTGTAAGTGACTGTTACAAGGGTTTGTCCCATGAATGTCTCAATCTTGTCTATAACGGCTTCCATTGGCTTGCCCAAGCCTGTAGCTTCAGCTGATACAAATATCAAATCTCCTTCTTTCATATCGTTGTTTTTTTTGATTTTGTTACAGAATCAAATTATTTTATACCGAACTCTTCTCTTAACATTTTAAGCAGTGCATTTTCAGCGTGCTTCCTTGTCATTTCTCCTGTGCATACTCTGTCATCGTAATAACAGCACCTTTCATACACATTCTTCAGCCTTCCGAGTTCTGCTATTTTATCTACAGCCTTTACAGCTTTATTGTTTGTAGGGTTATCCATTGCATTACTGATCCACCTGTAAACAAATGAATATTGTTCGTATTGTTCCCCTCCTTCCTCACGTGGATGCAGAGTGTTGATATTGAATACAACTGTATCAGCTTTGGGCTTTCTTCCTTTAATTGGATATTTGCAAATCAGTTCATAATCAAACCACACATCAGAACCGCTTTCCTTGATGCGTTCCTTTGCCGGACGTAAAATTTTCTGGTCTATCTGGGCATTAGAATAGACTTCCGGTATCTCCAGATCTTTTCTTAACTGAAGTATCGGGTAGTAATACTGTTTTCTATCCCTTTGGCTGCAAATTATCTTATACAGCCTTTTTGTGTAGTTGCCACGAAGCCCAAGAGCAAGCCCTTTGGAATATCTTGTACCTCCGACACCAACACCGTAATAGATCAAGAATGGAATAGCCCAAGGGTTTATATTAAGCATTACCTGGTTAGTCCCTTTTATGTTGTGTATTGTTGTGATGATTGCACCTGTTGTTTCTATGGTCTTGTGTATTTTGGGATGAACCCAGCGAAAGGAAAATATCTTTTTAGTCAAGTCCAGAGCTTCTTTTAATACCATTGTTTTATGGTTTTTCCCCCCGGCTTCATCGCATTTTATAGTAACATAAGGCTGGTTAAACAAATCCCGTGGCAGTTCTTCCTCTCTTGATATGTGCTTTTGTAGTTTGTCACTGATAAGAGTAAGCAAGTTTTCTTGCCATTCAGAAATATTGTACTGCCCAAAAGTTACATTATTAGGCTGAATAAGCATTATTTCCTCTTCAGTTGGAGGAATGAACGGTACCAAGTTTTTACCTTTTGCCATACGTTTTGTTTTTAGGGGTTGTTTTTACAAATATACGATATGAAAAATAATAAACCAAAAAAAAAGGTATTTTTTATGGGTATCTTTAGCAATTTGAGTATCTTTTGTGGGGGGTGTCTTTAGCAATTTGAGTATCTTTTGTAGCATATCTTTAGCAATTTGAGTATCTTTTGTACCCTTTTATTATTTGTAAAATTCAGAAAATCAATACATTACAATGTTGAAAACACGTTCGTACAAGATATTCTGCAAAGACATTCTAACAAGAAAGCGAATTTTAGGGGAAAAATGACCTTGTTTTTGCCCCAAAATTGTGACAATAGAGAGAAAGAGAGAACCCTCCCTTTAGGGAGTGAGGAGGGTTTTGGGTACGGCTTTTTCTGGCGCGTTAAAAAATGTATATATTAGTATTTTTGTGTTTATTTTCTTTGTTTTTGATATATATTGTTATACATTTGCAATAAAAAGTATAACAATATGGAAGTAGCAATAAAGAAACTAACTGCATTCAGACTTGACAGCAACCTTCTGGACATGCTGAAGAGTGCTGCCAAACGTGAACATCGGAGCTTAAACAACTTCGTAGAATGTCTTCTTATGGATGCCATGTACACAGAACCAAACGAAGAGACCAAAGCGGCCATAGAAGAAGCTCGTGCCGGGAAAAACCTGAAGAAAGTTGATACAAGCAGCTTCGAGAACTTTATAAAATCCTGTAGTGAATGAGAGAGGTTAAGACTGGTGGCCAGTTCCGGAAAGACCTGAAACGGTACAGGAATGATAATACCAAACTGGAAAAACTTTATGAAATTGTAGGATTCCTGGAACGTTGTGAGGATGTTCCAAAAGAGTTTAAACCTCATATGCTTTCAGGTGATTATGCAGGTCACATGGAATGTCACGTAGAAAATGATTTTCTTTTGATATGGATTGATGATGAAGTCGTAAAGCTGGTTAGGCTTGGCAGTCATTCAGAATTGTTTGGAAAGAAGAAGAAATAACAAAACCATTTTAGAAAGTCAGCAGAACTTCAAAACAAAATAAGTTCTGCTGACTTTTGTTTTATGCTTTTGTTCAGAACAAGGACAGCTGCCGTTTGTCCTCTTCTTCCTGTTTGTGTACTTTCTGGCTCTGCTTCTCATACTCGAGTATCTCCTGTATTGACCGGATAGCTCTTTTTCTCTGTTCCGGAGTGGTGCGCCTTGCCATACCCTTTTCCATTTTCCCGGACTTCAGCCAGTTCGAATACATGTCGATCAGGCAGAGTACTTCTTCTTCCATTACTGTAGGCACTCTCATGGTCTTGGTGTACATGCCGGACACGGCCTTTCTTCCGGAACCTTCTCTGGCTCCACCTTTCCCGGTCTTTTTCCCTGGTTCCTTTTCCATAGGTCTGTTTTGTTTGATTTCGTTACGGAATCAAAGTTAGGTATTTTATATCGGATATCCAAGTAAAACCGCACACTGATTTGCACTGCAAACGGCTGCACTCGTCGGGAGTGTTGGTACACCCCCTTGCCGTGCGGCGCTCCCCGACCGATGAGTTTTTGTGTGGTGTTCCGGACACAATCTGTTGTGCGTTTTTGTTGGGTAATTCTGTTGTGTACCGGGTGTGCGGTTTTCGTGGGTGTTCACGTGTGTGGGATAGGTTCCATCTCTCCCCGTCCCCTTTGCTAATTTCGCGCTGGGGAGGGTGTTCGATAGAACAGCAAGAGGAAACCGGGCAAGCCCTGTTTTTTCCTCTTGCCCTACGGGGTTATGCTTTGAAAATCAAAGCATTAGAAAAATTAACCGTTATATGTTGGTTATAACGAATAAATATACTACCTTGTAAACCAACAAGTTAATATATTTATTCGTTATAATAAGCCTTATAATTATATGGAAAAAGACAGTAAAACAACGGTAGCGGTAGAACGTACTACTTTTGCTAAACTTGACCGTCTGGCCAAGGCAAACAGTGTGTCAAAAATGGAGTATATTACTCATGCCATAAACTACTTTGAGAAGTACGGTATAAATCCGGTCGAGCATGAAAGCCCGGCACAGGAAATGCAGAAGCTTATCAAGCGCATGGACCAGGTGTTCGCATTCCTGAAGAAACAGGAAACGGATCTTGTGCGTCCGGCTTGTGAAGCTCTGGCCGGAGCCAGCACACAGATAACCATAAGCCTTTCTTCCTTACTTTCGGAAGAAAAGTTCAGGCGGTTCCTGAAGGACAACAAGGAACTGCTTGCCGGGATAATCAACAGTTCCGACAACAACGGCAAGGCCATAGGCAAGACAGAAAAAGCGGTGCGGGATGCAGATTCAACTATCAGGAAGAACCAGGAGATTATCTTCAAGCGGATAGAAGCCAGCGAAACGGCACAGATTAAAGCCTATAAGCATATCGTTTCCTTCCTCGATGCAAAAGGAAAGACCGGGCTGCTCGATGATATAAACAAGGTCTATGAGAGGGAAAAGGAAAGGAGGGGACTATGAACATAAAAATTCAGGGTGGCGGTTCCGGAACTTATGCCAATACAGGGAGCTGCACAGGAGTAACGACCTATCTCCAGCATGAGGATCTGGAGCGCATGAAGAACGGCCGGGAAGTGCAGCCGTTTTTCAATAACTCACGTGACTACATAAGCGCACAGGAAGTAACCTTCAAGATAGACAACAACAAGGCAAAATTAAGCCGGAACGATGCGAAGTTCTATGTGATCACGGTAAGCCCTTCCAGCCGGGAGCTGGAGAAAATGGGCAAGACAGAGAAGGAACAGGCTGAAGCCATGAGAAGGTATGTCCGTGATGATGTGATGCAGCACTATGCGGAAGGGTTCGGAAAAGGTCTGAACAAAGAGGATATCGAGTATTACGGAAAGATCCATTTCGAGAGGAAGGGAGCCGACCGGTACGACATGCACGCACATATCATCGTCAGCCGGAAGGACAGGAGTAACACCAGGAAGCTAAGTCCGAAGACCAACCACACAGGGAAGAAGAACTGCGGCAACGTGAAGGGCGGTTTTGACAGGACGGATTTTTTCCGAAAGTGTGAAACCTCATTTGACAAGCGCACAGGGTATGACCGGGCACCGGAACAGACCTTCGACTACCTCAATACCATGAAGAACGGAACTCCGGAAGAAATCTTCCAGAAGAAGGAGTGGGCGGAACGTGTGAATCATGAGCGTCTGGAGAGGATGAAAGCCGAATGGAGCCGGAGCCTTCAGGAACAGCACCAGGAACAAGGCCGAGAAGAGAGCCAACAACAGGGGAACAGTATTTCCCAGGTTCCGGAAATAGACCAGACACCGCAGCGGAAGAAGCAGCTGGAGGAAGAACTCGACCAGCCCAGGAAAAGAAGCCGGGGTTTTGGAATGGGTATGTGATCTTATATCTGAGAGCATAGATTTTGTGTCGTTATGAGGTAACAAGTAAGGACGAACTTCTTCAGGAAATTTATCTTGAGGAAGAAAAAAGCCCACCGGAATAGTTAAATATCAGATTTTGAGGATAATGTATTATAATTCTTTGTAAATTTGTGGAATATAGAATATAATTTAAAAGGGAGGTTTTATGAAAAATTTTTGTAAATTTTTATGTGGGGCTATTTCCTTATTTGTTTTGTCTTGTTCTGAGAATATAGATACAATAGGGAATAGTAAAGTAAATGGAGTTGTTCCTAAAGACGAGAAGGTGTCAATGGAAATTTATGGAAATCTTGACGATTCTTTTATTTCAGGTACTCGTACTGGTGAAGGTTTTATTTATCCTGATTATTATGGAGGTTCATATATAGATGATAATGGAGGGTTGATTATTTTAACGACTGATAGTGTAGAAAGTGTTGTTAAAGATTTAAGGTTTAGAACTAAATCTTCAAATTTTTCTATAAAAAACTGTGAGTATTCATTGAATGAGTTGCAGTCTTTAAATGAGGAATTGGGAAAAGTTTTTGAGAATCAAAATATTGCAAGTGAATTAAAGTGGGTTTCTGTTGGAATTGATATAGTTCATAATAAGGTTAGTGTTGATTTGGAAGATTGTTCCGAAAGTATTATAGTTAAATTCAAATCAATGGTTTCAAATTCTAGTATGATAAAGTTTAATGAAGTTGCTCCTATAATATTTGATTCTGGTTATGAAAAGATACAAGCAGATAGTATATCTTCAATGACTAAGAGAGCCGTAAAAACGAATGTTCATTTAGGTTCTCCTTATAGTTCTAGAGGAAAAGATCAGCAAGGGGATCCTGTTCGTTTTGTTGGTTCTGTAGGCTGTCGTGCAATGCATGGAACAGAACATGGGTTTGTTACAGCTGCACACTGTTTGCCGAAAATGGGTTTGTCTGTTTGTATAGGGGAAACTGATACAAATTTAGGTAAAGTTACAAGTGTAAAGTTGAATGCAAGCTCTGATGCTGCTTTTGTGGCTGTTGATTATGATAAGTATTATCCAACGAATACTACTTATAGGACGAAAACTGCATTGTACGATAAGATTTTAAAAAATTCATCGTTGGTTGGGTATGAAGTATCAACAGAGGGGCAAAAGACAGCTAATGTAGTGAAAGCAAAAGTTACAGAGATTAATAAAAAAGTTCATGTTCAAAAGTGGACTCCTGCTGGACAAGCTGATTTTTATGCTAATAATATGGTGTATGCAACGTTTACATCATCTCAAACTCAGGAAGGAGATAGTGGAGGTATTGTGTATGTAAATGGGTATGTTGCTGGAATACATAGTGCCCGTCTTGGGAATACAACACAGATATTTTCAAGTGCTGAGTTAGTTTTAAAAGATTTGGGATTGACTAATATTTGGGAAAAATAATTTAGATTTTATTATATGATGAACAATGGCTTAGGTTTTATACTTAAGCCATTGTTTTATAAATGTAATCCTTTGCCAGTATCAAGCCCCAGTATCTTTTGTAGCTTGTTCCATAGTTCCATGAAGAAAGTCTTGAAGTGAATGTCGTTCATCCAATGAAATAAGCATATACCAAACTACAGTTCTGTATTTACTTTTATTTTCCCTATCGTTTTCTGTTCGTCACGTACCCGGCAAAGTTCCCGGTGTGCCTTTTCCTTATACTCCTGAAGAACTTTGATTTCGTTACGCAATCGGTTGTTTTCTTCCTGAAGGAACTGAAGCTCTTTGGCACGTTCTGCTGCCAGGCTTTCCGCTTTGGCCTTTGCTTCTGCAGCCTGAACTATAAGTTCCGGAGCTGGAAGCTGTATATGCTTTTGTGCTGTTATAAACTCGCTCATAAGCATACACAAGGCTTCTACCTGGTTCCTTTCCTTCTCGATGTCTGGAGGAACAGGGAGAAATGGTGTTGTTTCCTTGTCATAGATATCGAAGTCGTTCTTCTCTATGAATTTCCAGACTGTTTCAACCC
>CEAX01027076.1_pt1 | contig 20306 bp, 13 predicted proteins | sample 554721 | NCBI WGS metagenome assembly CEAX01 (sample SAMEA3182098, study PRJEB8094) | gut metagenome | biome: human; feature: gut; material: Stool; isolation source: human stools | place: Canada | collected 2012-05-30 | reverse complement strand
AGCCCGTATATGGACCGCCTCGCTGCGCGATAGGTGTTTCGAATTCGCATACGGCAATGTCGGATGCATCAATGTATTTGCGCATCGGCTCGAACAAGCCAGTAAAGTCGAATGCCGTGCCATCCGTGGCCGCGGTGTTGGTGCTGGCGTACTGGTTCCAAAGCCCCTCGTGGAACAGCAGATCACCGTTGACAAGCATGGCGATGCAGTCGGTGTCGGGGCAATCCGGAGAATTGCCATGATGCTCCGCAGACTCAGTCGCTTGCTTCTTTTCAACCGTTTTCGGCTGGCTTACCGCCGTCTCCGGCTTCACGGCAGCATCGTTCTGCTTCGGTTGAAGACTATGCACCAACAGCCAAGTTCCTGCCACAAGCACGACGGCAAGCACCGCCAATGCCGCAAACACAAGTTTGCGACGGCCGGCCGCAAGCACTTCCGGATTGGTCGCGTGCACCGCCTCTTTCCTGTATTTCATGGCGCCCCTGCCTTCCTCTGGACCTTCTCAACTCATCACTTCAAGAATAACGGATATGCCCTTGCTTCTACACCCCGAAGCTGGCGATATTGTTACCGTATTTTCGACGCACCGCATCAAGCGCCGCCTCCGCGCCACGCAAACGCGCCGAATGCGTCTGCGACTGGGCGCTGCCGCCGGAGATTTCAGCACGCTGTTCGACTTCGTTTTCTTCGAGCAGATCATCCAGCGAAGGCTGAATCACAGCTTCTTCGGCAAGTACAAGCCCACTGGCGCTCATTCCCGCCAAACGCACGGGGCGCGTAAGGGAAATGGCATGCGCAGACTCCGGAGCCATGCCCATCATGGAGAGCAGCAGATTGGCACATTGCGGGTAGAGCACGCTCGCCGCATCCGTAGGACAGCCCAGTGTGTGCCCTTTTGTTGCGTAGCTCAAATCCGGAAACCGAAGTTTGACCATGACTTTACGAGCGAGGAAACCCCTCCTGCGCAAAGACGTGGCCACGTCATCGCAACACCAGCGGAGCATGGAGCACACCTGCCGCATGTCTTGCGTATCCGCATCGAAGGTGCGTTCCGCGCCAATCGATTTTTCCTGCGTATATGGCACGACGGGTCTACCATCCAGTCCTCGGGCCGCCTGATACAGCCCACGCGCGGAAATAGCCGATCCAGTAGCCTGTTCCAACGATTCAAGACTCATACGCGCAAGATCGGCAACGGAGTTGACGCCCCACGCATTCAGTCGTTTCTCCAGAGAAGGTCCGATGCCGGGAATGCCACGCAATGGCATCATCTGCACGAATTGCGCATGCCGCGCCACGGGAATCATCAACATGCCGTTGGGCTTGGCATTGGTGGATGCCATTTTGGCGACCAGCTTGTTTGCCGCGATGCCTACGGAACAGGTGACGTTGTAACGCGAAACCACCTGTTCGCGAATCCACGCCCCAATGGCGCGAGGACTCCCCCACCGCAACAGCGCCCCGGAAACGTCCATATAGCATTCATCGACCGATACCTGTTCGATACGATCGGTGATCCGACTGAACACTTCCTCGAAAATGCGATGCGACATCGCGCGATAGTAGCGCATGTCGACCGGAAGGAAAATGCCGTTCGGGCAGAACTTTTGCGCCCTGGAACTCGCCATGGCCGAATTAACGCCGTATTGGCGAGCCTCGTAGCTGGCTGCGGACACCACCGAACGGTTGCCCACGCCGATGATCACCGGCTTGCCGCGATATTCCGGATGCCTCGCCACCTCCAAAGATGCGTAGAAGGCGTCCATGTCGATGTGCAGCACCGTGCAGCCAGCCTCGTCGTGACCCCAGTCACGTTTGGCTGCTGCGATTCTCGGTGCGGTGCTCATGGTTCCATGATAACCGTTTTTCGCAAGATATTGAAACAAATGTTCGAATATAGTGCCGCACCTTAACGCAACGGCGTGTCGGCAAACCCGAAACCAGCATGGCAGCACAATCCCACAACACGTATTTTCGTTGAAATTTCAACGTTTTCTCATCTTTTTTGCGAGATATGGTGTTTTGCCCGCAAATGGATGGTATAGTTGCATGCTGTTGCGCCGTGAAAACGGTAAAACAGTGGAGTCATGCCTGAGTGGCCGATAGGGGCACCCTGCTAAGGTGTTAGTCGTTTTTAGCGGCTCGAGGGTTCGAATCCCTCTGACTCCGCCTTGAGGGTTTTCGGAGAAATCCGGAAGCCCTTTTTTCATGCCAAAACGGCGGAATACCAACGATTTCAAGACATACGGCACAAACAGAGAATGTACGGAAATGTACGCCAATGTCAACATTTCCGGTACCCAGCAAGGTACCCGAGTTGAGTACCCAACAAGACATGCTGACGACTGCACTGCAAATACGCCATAGTGTCCGCGCTAGTCATGAGCGGGGGAGTTCAGTCTTCCTCATAATCACCCCCGTTCACGCTCACCGCCACGTCCAACGATTGAGACGCCACATCCGACGGAATCCACGCAGAAACGCCCCTATACGGCGAAATATCCGGCCTAGGACACTTCAAACAACTCCTAGCCTCACAATAAGCCGCACGACGTCGAACAGGGTCTTTAATGGCCCGAGCCTCCGCGAGACACCACCGACGAACCAGACGACGGAAACGGTGAAAAGTCGGATAATCAGTCTCGAAATCCTCCTGCACGCGCAACGGCAAACCATTATGCGACAGGGACGATCCACAAAGACCGTCCCTGTTTACATATCAGCATTTATACATCAACGGCATGCCGTCACAGGCCGAATGCTTTTCGATCCGTTTCGGTAAGCCAATCCGTCCGCATGCCCGGTTCTTGGCACAAATGCATGGCTGGGCATTCCTCACCGATGCAAGGATCCCATACAGGAAGCGGCGTTCCGTCACGGTCCGTTCCGTTGGGATCGCCATTGGCGGCGAAATTGGTCCAATACAGCCCCATTCGCCTTGCCAGATCGTAATGCCATCCAACGAACGGACGCCAGCATTTCGCAAGGCTTCCAAAGGAGAACCACAGATCGGACGAGTGGAAGGCTCCGGCATCATCCCCCGGCATAGCGACATCGAAATGATAGTAGTATGGCGCGGTCCCACCGCTTGCGGTCCATTTGCGGATCAACGTGAGATTGCCGAGCTGTCCGACATGCACAGGCTTCCCATCTTCAGTCGAAGCGATGAACTCATTGGTCGTGTTGCCGACCAGCATGTCGACGTTGTTGGCCTTGCAGCCCTCGACGATACGCTCCTCCTGATCGGGAAGGAACAGGCCGTCCACGCATGGCGCCCAATTGACAATCATCGACCAGTCATCTTCACGTCCGCTGTCCGGTGGAACAGGCAGGGACTCGGCGGCTTCCAATACCGTTCGGGCCGGGATTGCACGGGCCTGCTCCAGCGTGGAGACACCCAATGCTTCGAACAGACGGATTCCGTTGGCCTGCGCATGCTCCAGCGTGTCCTGCCGCGCATTGAAATACCCTAAGCCTGCGCCGGATTGCATGATGGCTTTCTGAAACAGGCCATGATTCATCGGCGAGCAGATCTGGGCCAAGACGCTGGCGGCACCGGCCGATTGGCCGAAAACCGTGATGTTTTCCGGATCTCCGCCGAACTTTGCGATGTTTTCCTTCACCCATTGGATTCCGGCACGCTGATCCAGGAATCCGAAATTCGCATATGGTTCGCCGTCGCCGCGTTCTACGGCCTCCTCATGAAGCAAAGGGTGCGTCATAAACCCAAATGCATTCAGGCGATAGGCCACACTGACCACAACGACGCCGTTCGCGGCGAGATGTGTGCCGTCGAATTCCTTTTCAAATGTGCCGCCACATTGATAGGCTCCGCCGTAAATCCAGACCATGACCGGCAGCTTTTCGGAGGCTACCATGCTATCCGCGCCATATCCGCGTAATGCCGGAGTCCAAATATTCAGGTAGAGGCAATCCTCGCTCATCGGCACGGCCGGATCAGTGCCCCATTCACGATCATAGAAATCATCGGAGGCGCCCGGCGTCGGCTGCATCGCGGTAGGCCCGAAATCGAAGGCTTGCAGCACACCATCCCATGGCAGGGCCGGCTGCGGCGCACGCCAGCGCAGACCGCCGACGGGAGGCTGGGCGAACGGGACCCCTCGGAACACGGTGATGCCCTGATCTTCAGCCGCCAAGCCTTCGACAGTTCCTTGCGACACTATGACCTGTCGCTTCATTGCTCTCTTTCCTTCGTATCCGGCGTCGAATACGCAAAGTCGTAAAAATCGGCGATTCCACCGGTCTCTTTTGTCGAATACAGGAACAATCCGATACGGCAACCTGTGAAATGATCCATTTTGAAGACCATCCGGTGCGCTGTCCCCAATGGACACCATTCGGATTCCGGCGTATCCGCATCGCGGTAGAAGAACGTCACTTCATCCTTGCAATCGGTGAAATCATATACCGCGCGCAGGCGCATGCAATCCGCATCCGCCATGATTTCCGCATCCGTTACGGCTGGACTGTCCCAATCATTATCGGAGAAGATGGAATCGTCATTCGCCGGCTTGTATTGGACGGTCAGCATCGTGCGGCCGTTCCTTCGCGTAAGCGCGATGTAGGAATAGCATCCTTGGAACGCCGCCAATCCGGCGAAGTCGCCATCATGCAATGTCGACGCGTCGACGGTAACTTCGGCCACCGTCACAGGCCCCATCGTGCGCTGCGTCAGCGTGTTCCATGCATGATTGAGATTCGAGCTGATGCGTCCGGAATGCAGGCGGAATGCTCCCGGACGTTCCGTCAGTGACCAGTATTCGTTATGTGAGATGTGATTGAACTGCCAGTATGGCTGCAGACAGTTGGCATCGACTCCGCCTTCGGCGTTATACCGGGCTATGAATTCGCTGCCGTTGATGGGCGTGACAGGTTCGGCACAGCTTGCAGCCGGCACGCTGACCGACTGCGGCACTTTGCCGTTCTCGCCGACGACGGGGAATCCGTCCTCGCCGAACCGCATCGGCATCAGTATCGGCACGCGTCCCACACCGCCGCGGTCCTGCATCATGAATGCATACCAGTCGCCGTCCGGAGTGTCCACCATACCGCCTTGCGCGACTCCGTAACCGTGGAAGGACAGGTCGTCTTCGATAATTTCACGCACTTCGAAAGCGCCATCCAAGGATTCGGCCATCAAGCAGGCTTCTGTTTTGCCCTTGCCTTGCGGGAAGTGACAGGTGAAGACGTAATAGCGTCCATCATGCTTGTACAGGTGACTGCCCTCATAACCAAGGTCAGCCTGCGGATCGTCCTGCACGATGACCCGGTCGAGCCCACCCGGCATCGGCCCGCTTAATTCAGGATTCAACTCCGTGATGCGCAATGTCGACTGCCCATGTACGACATAGGCTCGATCATCGTCGTCAAAGAACAGTCCGCTGTCGTAATAGAAGCCGTCAAGCTCACGCTTTCGCCATGGGCCGCATGGATCGTCCGCCGTCAGCAGATAGCTGGTATGCGTATCGTTGGCGGCGAACAACACATACCAGGTGCCCCGATGGTAACGCAGTGACGGCGCCCACATGCCTCGACCGTAGGCGTTGGCACCTTCACATTCCAAACGTTCTTCAGGGGTATCCGCCACGATATTCAATGCGTGCGCAATGAATTCCCAATGCACTAGGTCATAGCTGCGCAGAATATCGCACCCGGGTGTGAAATGCATAGTCGTAGTGGCCATGTAATACACGTCCCCGACCCGGATGATGTCTGGATCAGGAAAATCCGTGTAGACCATAGGATTAGTTGAGGTAATCATCATTCATACCGATACTTTCCGCTCAACGCCAGCATGGCGAAAGCATAGAGGAAGTTGTCATAGTAACGACGCGTGCCGGTTCGCATCGGCGTATTCCACAGCATGCGCACCCATTCACGGGCATTATGTTCCGCGTCGGGCTGGGCCGAATGCACCGCCGCAAGTGCGCCTTGCGCGGTCGCGGCCAGGAATCCGACCGGATGAAGCACGACCTCATCCACGGCGGTGCCGTCGATGGCGTAGACGCTAGTACGGTCGTGGGTCAGGAAGAATCGCTGCAGCGCGGCGACGCGGTCGCACAGCACTTCCTGCGGACCGTTCCAGGCTACATCCAGTCCGATATTCGCCGCAGTACGGTAGGCGTCGGAATAGAAATGCCAATGATTGGACTCGTCGACATGCGGCTTTCCGTCATAATCCGCGTATTCAGCGTTCATGCCGGTCTGCTCGTCGCAGGCCGCCTGCAGATAGCGACGGCTTGCGGCGGCTGCCTCATGCCAAAATGGACGGTCTTCTTCGTCAGCCTCTTCGGCGAATACTTCATAGAAGTGCGGCAGATGGTAGGACGGATCGCTCCACTCGGTTTCCGGAATGAACTTGATGAGCTTGTTGTCGGGATTCCACATGGGCTCGCCGTCGTAGCGTTCGCCCTTATGGACGCAATATCTCAAGATCTCGCGTCCCCATGCGGAATATTCGTAGATATCCTCGCCATCACCCCAGCGACGGGAAGCGAGGAACAGGTCCATCGCGAAATATTCCTCGCCGTCAGGTGCAGGACCATTCGAGTTCGGCGTACCGTCCGTCGCGACCGACCATGCGAAATAATGCGCATGATGACCGTCCTTCATGTACATGTGACGCATTACCCAGCCCCACAGCTTGTCGAATACGTCCTTACGGTCGTATTGCAGGGCGATCATCATCGCATAGCTCATACCCTCGGTACGTACATCGTTGTTGCCGGTGTCCATCACATAGGCAAGACCTTCGTCGTTCTCCCAATAGAATTTGTTCGGACCTTCGAAAATTTCATGCCAGACCTGTGACACGCGCTTATCGATGGCGTCCTGGGCATATCCGCACTGTGCGAACATGGACTCGCCCAATGTCTTGTTGGTATCGGTTGCATTTGTCATATTAGTTGTTCCATTCCCAGATTCGGATGTGATTCTCTCCGGAGACAAGACCATTCAACGCCCCGGCCTTGCGTTCCGTTGTCGTCAAAGCTTGTCCCAGCAAGTCGGTGTCCAGCACATAGTCACTGCCATCGGGCTGTTCATAGCGTTCCTCCACGATGCGAGGCACGCCGAGCATATCGCTGGTGACGACCTGCATTCTGGTATCGGTGACGGCCTGTGGCACAGTGCACTGCAGGTACAGTCCATCGGGTTCTTCGACCAATGCCACCGGCATGGGCTCATCACACGCAACGCTCGTGGAGGCGGTGCCGCCGAAGAACGGGGCGTCCTCCTGCATGCGTTCCGAATCGTCGGCCGCACCTTCCTGCTTGTTCAGCCCCTGTGCGCCGGACAGATAGATGTTGCCGCCCGCGTATAGAGACTGCAGAGGATTGCGCTCGCCACCACCCTGCGAAGGATCTGCCCACATGGCCCGCTGGCGTTCCAAGTATTCATGCATCGACATCGGGCAATCACTGTAGGCGGACAAACCATATTCACCGACGGTCGGTTTCACCGGTTGCGGCGCGAACATATTGTTCAGCCAACGCTCATCGCCGCCGGATACCACAGCGCACCCGGCCACCTCGGTGGTGTGCGGATAGTGATACGGCGTGGAACGGTCGGGGACGGTATGCGGTTCAATGCCGCCGCAAATCAGATTGTTGACGAAGGCACCACCTTGCGACCAGTTCTGGAACATCACCGGCGAGGCGAAAACGTTATTGTCCACCAGATACGGCCCATGACTCACTTCAATCATGAGGTCACGGACGTTATCGTGGAACACATTGCGCGTGATGCGCGTGCCCTGCGTCTGCCAATCCATCCACATGCCCAGCGAGCAGTCGTGGATGTTGTTGTTGGCAATGACCGTATCCAATGCGGCATGGAATTTGATACCAGCGACCTCCCATCCGAAGAATTCACGCTTCAACGCAATGTGATGGACATGGTTATGCTCGATACGGCAGAATGCGCTGCCCATATGTCCGACGATGGCATTCTGTCCGCACTCGTAGATGTCGTTGTTGCGTACGATATGACCGCCGATCAGCCCCTTTTCCCAGCCGATGCGACGGGCCTTGAACACGGCCTCCAACTGGTACTGGTGACCGGTCTTGCGCTCGGTTTTCGCCCACTCGTTGTCGCCGGATGAGATTTCCTTGCCCAATGACACCGCGGAGAATTTGGCGTCATGCAGCACGTTGTCTTCGATGATCCAGCCATACGACCAGTTCGGGCCGATCATGCCCCACTGCTGCGAGGTAGGCGGCGCCCAATCTCCAGTGGCCTGCGCCATTTCAAAGCCACGCACGGTGATGTAGTTGACATGGTTGCGGGAAGGGAAGAAGCATGTGCGACGAACACTGACCTCCACCAGTTCCTCATTCGGATCGGCACCTTGGAAATTCGCCCAGATCGTTGTGGTACCGGCATTCTCGTCCACTTCGGCATGCCATACATAACGTGTACGGTCCACATCCGGCACAGGGCAGGGAATCTTCAACACGAAATCCTCATCCGTATCACGCGGCTGCGGATCGTATACGCCTTCCAACGTCGTCGATTCGAAGAAGGAAACACCGTTGAGATACACATCGCCAAGATGTTTGTCCGGATCCTTGCCGAACTTAGGCATTTCCAGCCAGTCGCCGAAAATCGGGGTCGCGAATGGATTGAAATCCCCGAACATCGTATTATCAAGTACCACCGTCCACACATGCGGATGATCGGCCAATTCCGTCCAGCCCTGCACGCATTCCGAGCCTTTGATAACCGGCCGTGCTTCGCCTTCGGCTCCGCAGTAGGTGATGCGCTCATGCTCACTCAGACCGCCGCGTTTCGGATCGACTTGTTCGCGGTATACGCCTTCATGCACGATTACCGTATCACCCGGAGAGGCCATCTGCGCGGCCTTGGAAATCGTGGCGAACGGATGCTCCGCGTCGCCGCACGCCGCATCGCTGCCGGTTGGTTTGACATGGTATTCAAACTTCATTGCTGAATCTCCTTATTCACACATGTTCCTAAACCGTGACAGTAACGCTCCGCCATGGTTCGCACCAGCCCCATGCCGGTACGTCCTGCCCGGATTGCAGCACACATCCGTCATCGAAAATCTTCGGCATCGCAAGCATCGTTGCTCTTCCTTCTTCCATCTTTGACAAGTCCACATAAAGCCTCCGTATACGATTCATGACGGCTTGCATACGTCAGTGGCGACGAAAACACAGCTCCCGTCGCCACCAAAACACCTACTCGTTATCGGGCAATTCCCGATAATCGAATTCGCTGAATTTCGCAACCCTGTCGTATCCAGAAAGATCGACTGCAGCCAAACCGACGAATGCTCCGGTGAAGAATCCGCCGTATCGACGCAGGATATAGTCGTCCGACAGGATCTTCGCGTCCAGTTTCACGCCCAAATCGACCCATGAAGTCCCATCAAACGAATATTCATACGAATACCACTGCTTGCGCACCTTCGTGCGCAGCCACACGGACTTCACGTCATCCGGCACTGCTGGAGCGGTATCCCGTAGGAACGACGTGTAGTTGTTGAAATCGTTCTGAGCGACCTCAATCACGCGGCATTGCCGCCGCTCGTCCCAAGTCACGAACACCCACGACCAGCATAAATCATCGTAGTAGTTCGTCAGGCCGGCCATCTGGCGGTAGTTCTTCGGATCGAACTCAACCTTTACGGTCGCATCGAAGTTGAACGCCTGCCAACGACGTGCCACCAACGACAGATCGAAAAGGTTGCACAGCGAGCCCTGGCCACGCAGTTCCAACACGCCGCCACCGACCTTGCCCATCTCGCCATCGAACGGCACACGCAGCGTATTCCAATTCAAATCCAACGTATCGGACATGAAATCGTCATGCTGGCTGTGATCCGCAGGCGCCTCGGTCTCGATGGCATCCTTCGGAGCATCCACATAACGCTGTCCGCCATGGCCTCCGACAATATACGGCCAGCCATCCTCGGTCCATTCGACCTTCTGGATGGAGGTTTCACGCCCCAGCGTGCACCAGCCGCGCGGATCAGTGAAGGATTCGTTGTCGTGATGCCACGGACGGCCGCACAGCGAGGCGTAATACCATTCGCCGGACGGGGTATCGACCAGCGCGCCATGCCCCTGCTTTTGCAGATAGGAACGCGGCGTGTCGAAATTCGTGATGAACGGATTCGACGGCATGCCTTCGAAGGACAACGCGTCCAAAGACTTGGATCGGGCCACGACTTCCTGATGCGTATACACGGTACCGCCTTCAGCGGCGAACAGGTAGTAATAGCCATTGATCTTGTACAGATGTGGTCCCTCGGTGAGTTTGACGTCCGTACCGCGCCAAATCGTACGTTCAGTTTCCGGCTTGAGCTTCATCGTCTTCACATCGAATTCGGTCAGTGTGATGCCGTCGAAGCCATGATGGTACTCACGAAAATCCCAAGTCTGCTGCACCAGATACTTGCGGCCATCGTCGTCATGGAACAGGCTTGCGTCGAAGCCGACACCGTTCACGCGAATCGGCTCGCTCCACGGACCATGGATACTTTCGGCAGTGACCAAATAGTTCGTGCAATCCTTGAACGCACCGTTCACGACCTTCACGTCCGTGTAGATCAGCCAGAATTTGCCGTCCGCATAGGAAAGATCCGGAGCCCAGATGCCACCGGATGACGGATTGCCGCGCATGTCAAGCTGGCTCGTGCGGCTCAGTGGACTCGGCAACAGGTTCCAATGGACCATGTCCTTGGACTCGTGCAGACGGACACCTGGGAACCATTCGAACGTGGAATTGGCGATGTAGTAGGTATCCCCGACCCGAATCATCGAGGGATCGGCATTGAATCCCGGGAGAACGGGGTTTGCGATTTGCATAAAGTACTCCTTTATATGGAACCCTCGGCCATAGGCCGAGGGAGTTGCAAGCAATCAGATGATGATCAGACGTATTCCATGCGGTATTACTGACGGCTACGCTCGTCACGAATCTTCGCGAAATGCTTCTCCGGATCAGGCGCGGCATTAAGCAACACTTTCGTGTAGTCTTGCTGCGGATTCAAAATCACATCATCAGAAGGACCATGTTCAATAATGTTTCCATGACACATCACCATAATCTCATCCGAAAAATGGCGAGCAGTCGCCAGATCATGGGTAATGTACAGCATGCCGATGTGTTCTTCCTGCTGAATTCTAGACAGCAGGTTAAGCACGCCTAACCGCAAAGAAACATCCAACATCGAAACAGGCTCATCCGCAATTAGAACCTTTGGCTTAGGAGCCAATGCACGTGCAATTGCGACGCGCTGACGCTGTCCACCAGACAGCTCATGAGGGCGTCGATACATGAACTTGACGGCAGGCGTTAATTCAACACGTTCCAGCAGTTCGATAACCTTCTGCTCATATTCCTCTTGGCTATTTGCCATGTGATTAATCATAAGAGGACGAAGAATATGGTGGAAAATCGTATGATATGGATTCAAGGAAGCGAACGGATCCTGAAATACCATTTGCACATTATGACGGTATTCGTACAAATCCTTACCATGCGTAGGGACAGGCTTGCCGTCCAACGTGATGCTTCCAGAAGTCGGCGTCTCCAAACATGTAATCATTCGGGCGATTGTCGATTTCCCGGAACCAGACTCACCAACAAGAGCAATGGTCTTATCCGAAGCTAACTCGAATGATGCATCCTTCACCGCATGAATCGTCGTGGTTTTCAAACCATTACGCAGGGTGAAATCTTTTTTCACATGCTCAAGCTTCAATACTGACATGATTATTCCTTTCACGCATGGCGTGGAACACGAACGAATGAGCCACGATCTCCTGTCAAAGATGGGAACGAGCTCAGCAACCGTTGTGTATACGGATGCTTCGGATTGAAATACACGTCTTCAGAAACGCCTTGTTCTACGATGACACCATCTTTCATCACAGCAATTTTGTCCGTGATCTCCAAGAGCATCGGCAAATCATGCGTGATAAAAATAACAGAGAAGCCCTTGTCACGGCGCAATTCCGAAATTTCCTCGATGATTTCACGCTGTACAACAACGTCCAACGCCGTGGTCGGTTCATCCATAATAATCAGCTGCGGCTCAAGAGCCAAAGCCATGGCAATCATCACACGCTGACGCATGCCGCCGGAAAGTTCAAACGGGTAAGCAGCTAGACGATTTGGATCAACATGCACCATCTCAAGCAAATGTGCGCAACGGTCTTGTCGTTCGCTCTTCGCCATCTGAGGACGATGAGTTTTATAAATATCGGCAAGTTGCTTACCAATCTTAGTTACAGGACTTAATGAATTCATGGCGCCCTGAAACACCATGGAGGTTTTCTCCCAACGGTATTCACGCAATGAACGCCCCGACAAAGCACGGATATCAATATCTTTCCCTGACTTATCATGGAAAATCACAGAGCCAGAGTTAATCTTACCCGGAGCTTTCAGCATTTGATTGATGCTATACGCCAATGTACTCTTGCCGCAACCGGATTCACCAGCCAAACCAAGCATCTCACCGCGACGCAATTCGAATGTAGCGTTCTGCACGGCGTGCACCGGATTATCCGTATCGTAGATAACGTCGAGGTTATCGACCGAAAGCAGGATATCAGAATTCTGAGTCGCCATCGTGTTCACCCTTTCCTTCCCTTGCTTTTCTTGGTAGGCTTACGTAGTCGCGGATTGATGACTTCATCGATGGAGAAATTAATGAAGGACAATCCGGCGCCGATGATAGCGATCATCAGTCCCGGTGGCAGGAACCACCACCATGCGCCCGTGTTCAGAGCAGAACCGTTCTGCGCGTAATACAGCATGGTTCCCAGCGAGAAGGATTGGGTCGATCCCAGGCCAATGAAGGACAACGAAGACTCACTCAGGATTGCCATAATAACGGAGAACACAAACTGCGATCCCATCACAGGCAACAGATTAGGCAGAATTTCAACGGTAATCACGCGCCACGGACGTTCACCTGCAATTTTTGCGGCAAGAACATAATCACGCCCACGCATCGACAATGTTTGCGCCCGCAGTACACGGGCACCGCCAGCCCATGCGGTGATTGAAATAACAATGACCAACATCATCGTGCCCTTGGAAGGCATCAATGCAGAAATCACGATGGTCAGAGGCAACCCCGGAATCACCAGCATGATATTGGTAATCAGAGAGAACAAATCATCCCAAATTCCGCCAATATATGTGCCCAAAACACCGAAAATGAACGACAACGCAGTTGCAATCAAGCCAACAGCAAAGCCAATAATCAGAGAGCCACGGACAGAATAGCCAAGCTGAGTGAAAACATCCTGGCCAGACTGCGTAGTGCCCAACCAATGCTGGGCAGATGGCGCAGACAAGCCAATGTCATTGATCTTATTAGGATCCTTCGTGAAGATAGGAACAATAATGGCGAACAAAACCATTGCGATCACAATGGTTAATCCAGCCGTCAATTTTGCAGAACGCTCAGGAAGAACTCGCTTGAGAGAATCCAAAGCGGAGCGACGACGTTTAGCTTGGCTACGAGCCACAGCAGCAGAAGAATTTGTTGCAGACATATTTAACCTCAATCCTGTTGCCGCGTACGTGGATCGATAATGCCGTAAAGCAAATCAATGATAAAGTTCACGACTAGAACAGTAACGGTAATAATCAGGAAGATACCTTGCATCAGGGCGTAATCGTTACTGGTCACTGCTTGCAAAAGCATCTGACCAACACCTGGATAGGAGAACACCTGTTCAGTAAGCAGCGATCCACCCACCACTGCACCGATAGACGTGCCAAAGCCAGAAATGGATGGCAACACTGCATTACGAGCTGCGTAGCACATCATAACGCGTTTAGGACTTAAACCCTTGGCCTCAGCAGTAACAATGTAGTCCTCAGACAACGTGGAGACCATCATATTACGCATACCGACAACACCCATGCCCAGAGAGCTGACAAGAATCGTCAAGGCCGGCAAGATTGCATACTGCACTGCGCTCGAGAAGAATTCCCAAGTGAAGCCGGGCACAACCTCACGATAATTGTATCCGCCTGACTGAGGGAACCAATGCAGCGTACGGGCAAACACCCAAATGAAGATGAGTGCAAGCCAGAAGTAAGGAACAGCTTGGAAAATGGTGGACACAGGGGAAATGATGTTATCAAAAGCGCCACCACGACGCCAACCAGCCCAGATACCAAGAGCCTGTTGAACAAAGAACGATATAATCGTGGTTGTGCCGACAAGACAAATGGTCCAAGGCAGTGCAGAAGCAATGGACGTTGTAACTTGGTTGGGGAAATACGTTACAGATACGCCCCAGTTGCCGGTGAAGATATTCTTCAGATAACCAATATACTGCTGGAAGATGTTGCCTCCATCTTGTCCCAGCATTGCAGTAATCGCTTCCCTTGTTTCGGGCGCAACAGTACCACCTCGCGATGCAAGCCTGGTAAGAACAGCTGAAACCGGATCACCTGGCATCAGTCGCGGGATGGCAAAGTTCAATGTCAAAGCCGCAAACAATGCAACAAGGTAAAATCCTATCTTTTTCAGGTAGAACCTCATGTTACCTCATTTCTACATGGAAAAATGGTGCACAAAACGCACAGCTAAAACGCCTTGTGCACCGTTGATTCATAAAATCCGTCAGGTTACTTCTTAACCTTCAGGTTCTTCAGGACAATGCCCAAATCAGGATTTGCCCAAGTCTGCGGATTAGCATAGACGTTATCGTCTGTCGGCCAACCGGTAACCTTATCGCTCCACACTTCGCTCAGACCGGATTGACGCAGAATCGGGATATACGGCATGTCCTCAAACACCTGAGTCTGAATCTTCTCATATTCAGACTTCTTGGTCGCCACATCAGTGGTGGTATTGATGACATTAAGAGCATCATCCACGGTCTTATTGCTGTAGCGAGCGTAATTAGGCCAAGCGCTTTTACCCACTGCAGCCGTATTGGCAGTGGCATAGAACTGGTTGTAGAACATCCATGGTTCGGCACCTGCGACCCACAGACCATAAATGGACATTTCAAACTGGCCCTGCTGCATCGCCTGAGTCCATTCATTAGAAGACATTTGGTCCGCATGCAGATCAATACCGATTTTTTTCAGCTGCTGCGAGGCGACGTTAATCGCGTTGATCCAGTCAGAGACATCACTCATAACAGCGACTTTGATGCTCAGCTTAACTCCGTCCTTCTGATAGATGCCGTCATCACCCTTCGTATAGCCGGCGTCCTCCAGTATCTTGACGGCTTCATCCGTACGTCCTTTACCTGGAATAGGTGAATCCGGGACGTCATCCGAAGCGTACTTGGTGAACTGTCCATACGGATACAGAGAACCAGCCAGCTCACTGTACTGGCCATTCAGAGCGAGTTTATTAATCTGATTACGATCAAGAGCGTAATAGATAGCCTTGCGCACTGCCGGATCAGTGGTAGGACCACTGCAGCCGAGTTCTTTGTTCGAACAGGTCATGAATGCCATCTGACTAGAAGGAACGTTAACCGTCTTAATATCAGGATATCCCGACAGCACATCATCCATATTCGGGAAGATCGCAGACATCCAGTCCACATCGCCAGCGGTCAAGGCATTTTGAGAAGCTTGGGTGCCACCGGTGATCAGAACATAACGGACGCCATCAATTTCAGGCTTACCTTCATCCCAGTAGTACGGATTCTTCTTAAACGTGTAAGCGGTTGGGGAAAAGTTCCCGCCCTTAACTGTGAAAGGCCCAGAGCCAACAGCGTCTTTATTGGTATAGGTCACCGGATCATCGATCTTTTCCCACACATGCTTCGGAACAATCATCGTGCCGGACAGATACGACAGAGCATTCACCGATTCAGGCTTGTCCAAAGTGATACGAACTTCCGTATCGCTAAGGACCTTGGCAGAGCCAGCAAAGCCACCGGTATTCAAAGCCTTGTTGGAATTAAGGAGGTTGAATGTGTATGCAACATCTTCGGTAGTGTAAGGTTCGCCATCAGACCACTTTTCACCGTCACGAATCGTTACATCAATAGTTTTCGCATCGTCACTGATAGTGTAGGATTTACCCATTAGCGGTTCCAGCTTAGTAGGGTCGTCCTTAAGGTTGTTCATATAGAACAATGGCTCGTACAGAGCACCGACCACACCGGTCAAAGCTGTAGAAGAGAACGGATTATAATTCAACGACGCCTGCGAAGTTGAATTATAACACTGTTGATTATGACTCCGTCCTTCGCGGTGTTATTAGTACCTCCGCCGCAAGCAGCCATTGAAACGGCCGCTACACCAGCGCAAACAGCAGCAAGCACTCGTTTCCAAGTTCTTGACTTCATCATGTCTTTCTCCTTTGGTGACATGCATGAACACACATCGTCATGTTTCATAGATGCTTTAGCATTTCAGTTAAAGCACTGCTTAATTATATGACTTGATTTTCAAGAAAGTCAAGTCACTTAACTAAATACTTAAAATTTTTTGTTACGAAAGTTCTATATGCAAATATTTACGAAACTTTTGAATAGATTTAAGTAAACCAGAGACGACGCCCTGCGGCCTAGCCTACGCCGTTCACTTTGTCATCAGCGACATCAACAGCTGCGCATAATCATAAGACGCATGGGCGTCGGGCTCCCCCTGACTCCGCAGATAAAGGGCTTCCAGCGATTGCCGGAAGCCCTTTTGCATATCGGCTTAGCGCGCCAAACGTTCAGCAGCGGAAGCGATCGCCTCGTCGCTGGCGGTGGCGGAGAAACGCAGACATTCCGGCGCACCATAGAACTCGCCGGGGCTGGCGATGATGCCAATCTTGGCAAGCTGCTCCATATCGGTCCAACAATCGCCCGACTTGGCTCTCACCCACACATACAATGCACCATCCGGCATGTCGGTGCAGTATCCGTAAGCACGCAACGCGCTCACCAACACGCCGAGACGTTCCCGATAGCGCGCATGCTGAACCTTGACGGATTCCAGATCACGCAATCCGGCAGCCATCGCAGCCTGCACCGGACCGGGAATAATCTGACCAATTTGCTTGCGATATGCACTCATCGATGCAATCAAAGACTCATCTCCGGCAATGAACGCGGTACGATACCCAGCCATATTGCTCTGCTTGCTCAACGAATAAAGCACCAGCACGCCCTCGGCGGAGCCCAAACACACATCGTCACAAAGCGCGCACGGCGTCGACGCAAGTGAATCAGCTTCACCTTCAGCGCCATTCACAGCACCCCTCCACTGCATCAGCGCATAGCATTCGTCGGAAAGCACCACCGCGCCGATCTCACGCGCAGCTGCGACAATGCCAGCCATCCGCTCGGCCGAATACACCTCGCCCGTCGGATTGCAAGGGGAATTCACCCACACCGCTTTGACACCAGGCACATTGCGCCACGACGCAACATCAGCCACATCGTCGACCTTAAGCACCTTCGCCCCAGCCAACTGCGTGCCGATCTCATACGTCGGGTACGAAACCTTCGGCTGCACCACAACATCATCCTCACCGAAATGCAGTAGCGACGCCATCAACGCAACACCCTCTTTGGAGCCGACGGTAGGCACCACATCAGCATGAATCGCCTGCAAATCAACATTGCGAGTCGCCGAAAACCATTCAGCAATCGCAGTACGTAAATCGGCAGTACCTGCAGTAGCCGGATATCCATACGCATTCGGATCATTCGCCGCCGCTGCGAGCGACTTGCGCACCGAGTCGGGCACAGGATCGACGGGAGATCCCACGGACAGGTCGATCATGCCTCCGAACGCAGCTTTTGCCGTGCGCTTGTATGCTGCGATACGCGACCAATCGTATGGCGAAGAAAACTCATGAAAGCCCATCGTGAAAACTCCTTAATAATCCTCTATAAACAAAATATGCGGCCTCTTCCAACGGGAAAAGGCCGCTTTCAAATGCCAATCACTGATTTTGCGGCGGCAGAGCAGCTACTTGCTCCGGATCCTTGCCGATCGGGCCGGCTGCGGAAGCGCCGCCCATATCACCAACTTCGGCAAAGAAGCTGACCGCGGCATCCTTGTACCAAGCCCACTCGTCTGGCAGATCGTCTTCATAGAAGATGGCTTCGGTCGGGCACACCGGTTCGCATGCACCGCAATCCACGCATTCGTTCGGATTGATATACAGGGAACGGGAGCCCTCGTAGATGCAATCGACCGGGCATTCGTCCACGCAGGCCTTGTCTTTGACATCGACGCACGGCTGAGCGACAACGTATGGCATGGTTACCTCCTTAACACTTACCGTTCAAGACTACTCTTAATTGCCAACTTCCAGCTCTCCCGTGCCGAGTCGGGCGTGGCGGTAGCCGTAGCCGAAGTAGATGCAGAAGCCGACCGCAAGCCAGACCACAAATCGAATCCAGGTGAGCACGCTCAGGTTGAGCATAAGCCAGATGTTGGCGAGCGCGATGATGATAGGTACCCATGGATTGCCGGGGATTTTGAAGACTCGCTTCAGGTCGGGGCGCTTCTTGCGCATGATTGGAATAGAGATTGAAACAAGGGTGAATGCCGACAGCGTGCCGATGTTCACCATGTCGGCAAGGATACTGACGTTGCAGCTGGCTGCGATGAGTGCCATGACCACGCCGACGGCAATCTGCAGACGTGCTGGAGTGCCATGCTTGCCCGTGTGACTGAGCGAGCGCGGCAGCAGGCCATCTCGGCTCATGGCGAACACCACGCGGGTCAGGCCGAGCAGCAGCACCATAACCACGGTTGCCAGGCCGATCACAATGCCGAAACTGATGATTTTGGCGGCCCAGTCAGCGCCGACCATTTCGAATGCCGTGGCGAGCGACGGGTCTTTCTGCTTGGCAAGGTCTTTGTAGGAGACCATGCCGGTGGTGACAATGGCAACGAGGGTGTAGAGCACGATGATCAGTCCCATGCCCACGCCGATGCCCAGCGGAACATTCTTCTTCGGATTGACGGTTTCTTCGGAGGTGGTGGCGACCACATCGAAGCCGAGGAACGCGAAGAACACGAGCGCGGCTCCAGAGATGATGCCGGCAATGCCGTAAATGCTGGGGGTCATGCCGGTGGCCCACTGCCATAATGGCTGCTCCATGGTTGCGGCCAACCCGGATCCGGTGGCAGTCGCCGGTTCGCTCGGTGGAATGAATGGGGTGAAGTTTTCGGCTTTGACGTAGAAGAATCCGACGATTACAACGAATAGCACGATGGCGATTTTCAGTATGGTGAGCGCGCCGTCGACTCGTGCGCCGATTTTCGTACCGCACACCAAAAGTGCCGTGAAGAAAGCTACGACGATGATTGGCGCGAAATCGAAATTGAATGATCCGATGGTGACGTTGGTGTTGATATTCCAACCAACCAGCCGGAAGAAATCGTTGAGATAGACGCCCCAATATTTGGAGACGACGGAGCCTGCCATCAGCATTTCAAGGATCAGATCCCAGCCGATCACCCACGCGACGATCTCACCGACGGTGGTGTAGGTGAAGGTGTAGGCGGATCCCGCAACCGGAATCATGGACGCGAATTCGGCATAGCACATTACGGCCGCACCACATACCACGCCGGCGATGAGGAAGCTGATGATTACGGCCGGACCCGCATGGAAGGCCGCCGCCTGGGCTCCGATGGAGAAGATGCCCGCGCCGACTGCCACGGCCACGCCCATAATGGCCAAATCCCACCAGGTCAGGTCTCGTTTCAGGGAATGCCCCGACTCCTCTGTTTCCGCCAGCGTCTGCTCGACGGATTTCTTGCGTAATACGTTCATTACGTTTCCCTTCTCCCTTCGTTCTTACGTTTACTTGAGGCTCATGCCGATGACGACCGGCTCTGGAACGAGACGGATGTCGTACGCCCGCTCGACACCATCCTGCACGGTTTTGGCAAGGTTCACGATATCGGCTGCTGAGGCTCCGCCGCGGTTGGTCAATGCCAGCGTATGCATGGTCGAAAGCCCCGCTGCGGCATTTCCGCTGGTTTTGTAGCCTTTATGGAAGCCTGCATGATCGATAAGCCATGCTGCGGACGTTTTGACTCCAGGCGTGCCATCCGGCAGGGTAGCGCTGAATCGCGGCGCATCTTCGGGAAGCTTTGCCGCCTGCTCTTTGGTGAGAATCGGATTCATGAAGAAGCTGCCACAGCTATGGCGATTATAGTCGGGTTCGTCATTGCCTGCCTGTGTACGCTGCGCATTATGCGCGATGGCGACCAGTTCGCTTTTTTTGGTGCCGCGCATGGCTTCGGTCAAGTAACGGTGGGAATCCTCAAGCATGCCCTTGGAGGCACGTACGTTCAATACC
>CEAX01004721.1_pt1 | contig 20399 bp, 15 predicted proteins | sample 554721 | NCBI WGS metagenome assembly CEAX01 (sample SAMEA3182098, study PRJEB8094) | gut metagenome | biome: human; feature: gut; material: Stool; isolation source: human stools | place: Canada | collected 2012-05-30 | reverse complement strand
GATGAAGGTATCTGAGGGCGTAACAGAGAATCTGAAAGCCAGTGACCAGATGGCCTGGATTCGAGCCATGAACAGTATCCACAATCGGGCAGAAGAAATTGTATTGAAAGAAATCGTATATAGATAATACCTTGCCGGACTTCATTTTCGATGGAGTCCGGCGTTCTGTATCCAGAAGGTGTATTTCTTGTGACGGCAAAAAAGCGAAGCGATTCAGTCGAATGCTATTGATATTTTTGCCAATGATGTGATTGAAACAGAAGATCACTTCCGTTGCATTGACATGATCATTGCTCATGCAAAAGCAGCTTTGACGGAGAAGCGCATTTGATTTAAAATTTCATACACAGAAATTATAAAATTGTGCGTGAAATTATTGATTAATTCAATTTGAATGATATAATAAAATATAAGCACAAAAGTGGATTGAGTGTGTGTGGTTTTTAATAAAAAGTTGGTGAATACGTGGATAAGAAAACTCTTTCAAAACAGGTAATTATAGAAAAGGGCGGTATTGCAAAAACATCAGATTTTGTTGCAGCTGGCATACCCGCTGTTGATGTTGTGAATCTTTGTAACACCGGATACCTTGAACGCATTCGACACGGATACTATCAACTTGCCGATGGGAACACATCTTCTGAAGAACAGCTTATTGCAACATTGATTCCAAAGGCAATTATTTGTGTGGAATCGGCTCTTTTTCATTATGGCTATAGTGACTTTGCACCTCGGAAATGGTCGATTGCTGTTCCGAGATCTATGTCTCGAACAAAATTGGATATAGATGCACCAGCGTTGCAAACTTACTATGTGCAACCGGAAATATATGAACTGGGCAAAACAACTGCCGATTTTAACGGCGTCATGCTACCTGTATATGACCGAGAACGTACGATCTGCGATTGCTTCAAATATCGTTCAAGATTGGACAATGAAATCTTCAACAAGGCATTGAATGCCTATGTGAATGATTCAAAAAAAGACTTGAGAATCCTTTCTGGATATGCAAAGAAGCTAAGAGTATACAAAAAGGTTACTGAGTTGATGGAGGTGCTGCTGAATGGCTGATACAGCCGCGTCCGTACTGGCACGCTTAAAGAATAAAGGTAAGGAAACTGGGAGGAGCTACCAGCTTTGTCTGCAGCTTTTCTGCCAGGAAGAATTTCTCCGCCGTTTGGAGAAATCCCAATATGCAGAAAACCTTGTTCTAAAAGGTGGACTGTTTATCTATTCCATTACCGGCTATGACAGCCGTGTGACAGTAGATGTAGATTTCTTGCTCAGGAAAGTTCCGAATACACCGGAAAAACTGAAAAAAGTTCTGGAAGAGATTATTGCGACACCAACGGGCAATGATTTTGTGACATTCGAAATCACAAATATTGCGCCTATTGCAGTGGCTAAAAAATATGCTGGTATCGGCGCTTCCTTGGTCGCAAGGATTAAGAATACCAAGACCCCATTCAGCATTGACTTTGGAGTGGGAGATGTCATTGTGCCAAATCAGGAAAAGCGCAAGATTCCGACCCAGCTGACGGATTTTGCAGCTCCTATGGTAAACACATACTCTCTTGAAACAACTATTGCTGAAAAAATAGATGCTATTCTCAATCTGATGGAGTTTTCCAGTCGAATGAAGGATTATTACGATATTTATTATCTTGCCAATAAATTTGACTTTGATGGCGTTGTCTTAACCGAAGCTTTGAAAAAAACCTTTGAAAATCGTGGACATGTGTTTACTGTTGAGCAGTTCGAACAAGTGATGGCTTTTGAGAATGACGAAGCTATGCAGAAAAAGTGGAAGGCATTTTGTCGGAAAATTGATGCAAAGACCGATAGTTATAGTATCGTTCTGCGTACAATCAGCTCTTTTTTGAGAAAACCAATCGTGGCCGCAATTGACAAGAAGCCTTTTAATGAACAGTGGACTGCAGCACGAAATACCTGGAGCCCGATTGATGGTTGAAATGGCGAAAAATAGCGTCAAATCACTTTATTTTAGGATTTCCCTTAATAGGGAGTATCAGATTGAAAAGCGGCTGCATGATGGAGAAGATAATTTTCAATAAGATGTGCAGCAAAAGTACTGCGATATTACGGAATGCATATGCGCCTACGAAAAACCGAAGAGTATACAAAAGGTGATAAGTGGTCCAATTGACAGAGGAGAAAAAATATGGAAACAAAAATTCAATCCATTCCAGAAGCAAAGTTGCTGCTGTCTTCTCTGCGTTCTGTTGGGTATAACGAGGAAACTGCGATTGCGGATATTGTGGACAACTGTATTTCTGCTCAGGCCCATAAAATCAACATCCAATTTGACTGGGAGAAGAAACGAATTGTCATTGCTGATGATGGTTTTGGTATGAGTGAAAAAGACCTAATTGAGAATATGCGTATCGGGTCTTCTGATCCCAGTAAAATCCGAGCCAAAGATGATTTGGGGCGATTTGGTATGGGTATGAAGACAGCAGCATTTTCTCTGGGGAAAAAGCTAACAGTTGTAACAAAGTCGAACTTTGCTGTAAGCAATGCATCTTGGGATCTGGACCAGATTCCGGAGATTGGCTGGAACTTGATTATCCGAGACGAAAGCGAAATTTCTGAATTTTCATCTCAGATGGGTGAGCAGGGTACGATTGTAATTATTGAAAACCTTGATCGAGTGATTGATATCGATGACGAAAAAAAAGCCCAGAATAAATTTTATAGGATTGCAAGCAAAGCGGAAAAACATTTGGCACTTACATTTCATCGATTTATTGAAGAAGATAATCTCGTTCTGGAATTAAATGGCGCTCCAATTAAATCATGGAATCCATTTATTTTAGAAAATAGTGCAACTCAGGAATTGCCGGAAGAATCAATCTTCTCAGATAATGGCTTTGCAGAGGTGACGATTCAGCCTTACGTTCTGCCACATAAAACGAAATTTGCAACCGATGATGATTACCAGGCAGCAGGCGGACCAAAAGGATGGAATTATCACCAGGGTATTTATGTTTACAGAAACAGACGCTTGATTATCTGCGGAACATGGTTTGACTACATAAAGAAAGAACCCGCATACAATTTGGCCCGTATTAAGATTGATATTACATCAGCCAGTGATGAGGACTGGAAAATTGATATTAAGAAGTCAACAGCTTCTCTGCCCAGTTATGTCAGGGAATCAGTTGAAAGAGAGATTGATCTTTGTACTGAAACTTCAGCTCGTGTATATAATTCACGTGGCAGTTACTCGAAGTCAAATGTCAGTACTCCCAACCTGGATTATGTATGGGAGCAGCGAAAAAAGAATGGTCGATATTCGTTTCATATTAACAGAAAACATTCTCTGCTGAATAATATCAAGAAGCAGTTGGATGACCAGGGTAAATCAACTTTATCAGCATATCTCGCTCTGGTTGAGAATTTCGCACCGTTTGTGCAGTCAGGAGTAACAGATTCTCTGCAGAAAGGAAAAGTTGGTGGAGAGTCTGATAAGACCTCTTTGGAATATCAGGTACAAATCAAAGAATTGAAAGATATGATTATGATCTTTTTGTCGCAGGGATTTACCAAAGAAGAAACGCAGTCTACGCTGTTGGACATGGCTAATTATAGACATCTCCGAGAGGAGATTATCAGACTGGTGGAGGAAGCACGATGATTAATACGCCGAAAGAATTGAACGATATTGAAGTCGGTTTGTATAAGAGCGGATATGGGTTTTGCGAGAAGCTTGTAAAAGAAGAACATATAACTATTGCGGCAGCAGTCGAGAAAACAGCAGCAAAATTTGGCGGGTTAAATATGATTTCTGATATGGAATGTTTTAAAAAATTCCTGTTCAGTGAAGTGACCGCTTACACAGAGCCTTCTATTGGCGTGTGTGATCCAAATCTGGAAGATAAGACTTGGTGGGATGAGCTTAAACAAGATCCGAAATTTAAACCGGAATATTGGAGCCGTTACTATGACTATCTGCTGAGGAAGCCCTCTTGGAGCATTACCGCAGTAGAAGATATTAATTCATCTACGGATGAGATTATGAATGCTTTGACCAATCCTCGTAAGGGTGTAGCTGGTGAACGAATGGGCATGGTGTTCGGATATGTTCAATCTGGTAAAACGGCACATTACATCGGGATGATTAATAAGGCCTACGATGCAGGATATCGTATTGTGATTGTGCTGTCAGGCATCCATAACAGCCTTCGCAGCCAGACTCAGTCCCGTATCGATGAAGAAGTTCTGGGATACGAAACAAGTTTGGAAAGTATCGGAGATATGACTCGGGAGCGCAATGTGATCGGTGTTGGAGTAGGTCCTCACAACCAGGTCGAAACTGTTGTCCAGTCGATTACGACACGAGACGAAAAAGGTGATGTCAATAAAAAGACAGAAGGCGTATCTATGATGCCGCCGTTCATGATTGTTACAAAAAAGAATGCCTCAGTTCTGCGCAAAATCCTACGGTTCTTCCGTAAAAATCATTGTGCAGAAATTATAGGTGGAAAGAAGAAAATCCCAGCAAAATATCCTGCACTCATTATTGATGATGAGGCGGATCAGGCTTCTATCAACACGAAAGAAAGCTATGACGATCAAGGAAATGTTTTGGATGATTATAATCCTACAACTATCAATGGATTGATTCGAGAGCTGCTTGGTGTATTTGAATGTCGTTCCTATATCGGCTATACTGCTACACCTTTTGCGAATATTTTTATTCCTCCCCACATTGACGATGAAAAATACGGAACAGACCTTTTCCCCAGAGATTTTATATACAGATCTCCAAGAGCAGATCAGTATATTGGCGCAAGGGAATTCTTTGGATTAGGGAGTAACGAAGATATTCCTGCGATGCCGCTTTACCGGAAAATTGTGGACGGGGCAACGTATCTTGGCAGAGGTACAAAATCTACCGATCCAGTTGGAGAACTTCCCAAGGAGCTTAAACTGGCTGTGAAATACTTCCTTTTATCTACTGCGCTTAGAAACTGCAGAGGACAAAGGAACAAACCAAATACGATGCTAATCCATATTGTCCGCTTCGTTGGCCAGCAAAATAAGGTTAAACAAAAGGTTCTGAAATATTTTAAAGAAGAGATTGAGAACCATATTCGCTATGGTGATCCCATCATTGAAAGTGAGCTTAAATCGATTTGGGAAGAAGACTATGTTCCTACAACCAGCAAAATGAGGGCGCAGTTCAGCAAATATATGTCTGGGTGTGATAATGTTAACTGGGACTGCATCTGGTCTGAAGCTAAACGCCTGATCGCTGACAAGGAAATCAGTGTATATAGTGTCAATGGTAAGAGCGATGATGTTCTTCTTTACAAAAACCATGAAGGAAAACCATTCAATGTCATTGTCATTGGCGGTGACAAACTCTCCAGGGGCTTGACACTGGAAGGACTGACAGTGAGCTATTTTACCCGTAGCTCTAATACATACGATACCCTTATGCAGATGGGACGATGGTTTGGCTTCCGTCCGGGATACCTGGATGCCTGTAGGTTGTTTACTACGCCCACTCTCCATGCAAGCTTTTCCCACATTTCTATGGCTACCGAAGATCTTGCAGCGCAATTTGACTTTATGAATAGCGTAGTTCAGACTCCAAAGGACTTTGGCCTGCGGGTAGCATCTCATCCGACGTTGGAAATTACCAGTCGGAATAAGATGAGAACGGGTCAGGAGTTTAAGCGGGATTTCAGCGGCAAGCTGAGTCAAACTCGGGTTTTTGACATTGATGGTGAGCAGTATGACAGAAACTTTGAAGCTGTCGAAGACCTTCTGTATGCGATTAAGGGCTGCCGTATAACAGCGGAGCAATATCAGCAGATACTTGGAAGAAAAGCTCCCGGTGAGCATTTCTTCTATCAAAATGTATCTGCCCATGATATTGCCAACTTTTTTGAAAGTTATGAAACATCTAAAACTGCGACCAGAGCAAACAGCAAATATATGGCAGATTATATCCGTACCATGAATGCGGATGGAATTGGTGGAGTTAAATCGTGGACCGTTTGTCTGATAAATATGGATAATGGAGAAAAATTCAATATTGCTGATTTGCAGGGAGTAGGAGGAGGTATTCTCAGAAGAGAGGGTACAGGTGTGGATTTCTCCGCAACAACCGCCTCTATCCATACTATGATATCTGCAGAGCATGAGTATATGGATTATGATAACGATACATATAAGCAGGTTCTGGAGCTGAAGGAAAAATATAAAATTGATCCTTCTAAGACAAAAATTAATGAAATTATTCGCAGAGAAACAAGACCATTCACAAATGGATTTTTGATTCTGTACCCTATTGGACAAGCAGGAAGGCTGACTGATGAACGTGGGGACCACAAGCCGCCCTTTGGATTTGCTGCGGTATTTCCTGATCGAAAGGGAAAGGGTGACCTCAAATCCTATCGAATGAATGATATTGCATTGGAGAAAGACAGTAATGAGTTTTACGGCTGATATTTACAACGAAATATTGTCCGACATATTTTCAGGGACAGGTCAGACTTCCCCCTTTGCGATGCGGCTGGTGAAGTTTGACAATGGCATTATGATTGCCTTTGCGGTCAATATTGCCACAAGAATGCGTTCAGCGTTTTTATCTGTGACTTCAGAAGCTTCTAAGAGCAGATTTCCGCACTGGAAAGGCGTTGAAATTGAAGCAGCTACACTGCCAGCATATGGAATTGATACGCCTTTTGTTGGTCTTTCTCAGTTGCCCAATAGTGCCAGTGACATTTTCGAAATTGTTGTTGAAGACCTGAGAAGCCAGTTGGAAGCAGCAGAAAACACCGAGGAGTCCTTATCTGTCATCATTACAGTTCTAACAAAGTGGAAGGAGTTTTTTGCTGCTGATAAAGAGTTGCTGATGTCTGAAGAGCGTCAGCAGGGACTTTATGGAGAGTTGCTGTTTTTGGGTGAGTGCTTGGATTCACAAGGGGTGGGAGCAGTTTCACATTGGGCTGGCAGTGAAGATGAAACCCATGATTTCTACTTTGGCCCTCATGCAGTTGAAGTGAAGACCACCTCTGCGCAGGCTCCCTATTTTGCCAGTATCAGCAGTGAATACCAGCTGGATAATGGTGATATCCCGGGAAAATTATTTCTGCGTTTCTATGCGCTTCGCAGAAGTCACAGCGGGGGTGAAAAACTGCCGGAACGAATTGTAGCCATTCGTAGTAGGTTGAGTGAAGATGTATCGATTCTGCAAAAGTTTGATGAAAAACTAAAGAAGTACGGCTATTTCGATGAAGCTGCAGATAGTTATACCATTGGCTACTATCAGCGAGATCTTTATTGCTTTGCTGTAAATGGCGATTTTCCGAAAATCACGAAAGAAGCAGTACCGCTGGGCGTTTCGAATCTTACATACCGAGTCAGCATCATGCTTTGTATGCCGTATGCCCAAGATATAAAATCCGTATTTGAAGTTTTGAAAGGAGGGGCCTAATTGTGGTAAACGAGAAAATTCTCGAATTTTACGAAGAATTTCGAGATGAAGTTCTTGGGTATGTGAAAGAGAACGGCCCTGTTTCTACAAATACGGCTTTCAAAGCCTTGTTTCTGTCCTACCTAACGGAAGCAGGAGAAACTCTTGTTTCAGACTGTACGTTGGTGGACTTCAAAAAGGATGGGGAGAATATGAAACTGGACGGCTATGCGTTCAGTGAGTATTTCCATTCACTTACCCTGCTTGTGAGCAAGTATCAGGCTAAGCCGCAGCCGGAAAAGGTGAAGAAAACGGAAATTGACAGGCTTTTGAAAAAAGCCTTGAAATTCTATAAAACTTGCGGCACTGACTTGTTTGAGGCCTTAGAAGAATCCAGTGATGGTTACCAAGCGTATGAGTTTATCAAAGGTCATAAAGAGGATATTGAAACAGTTAATATCATTTTGCTGACCAATGATGAAACGATTCGATATATACCGGAAGACACTCGTCATGGAAAGGTCACTATTCGCTTCGATGTTTGGGATATTGAACGACTGTATCAAAGTGTTCTTGGTGGTGCTGCAGTGGAGCGCCAGCTTGTTGTAAAACTGAAGAAAAAGTATGGTGCATCTTTGCCTCTAATTAAAGTGAGAGGCGATAATGAAATCTATGACTGCTATATTGGTGTCATTTCCGGTGAGCTGTTAGCACGGATTTATGAAGCCGAAGGTCAAGATCTAATCCAAAAGAATGTCCGTTCTTTTCTGCAGGCAACAGGTAAGGTCAACAAAGGAATTAAGACATCGTTAGCCAGCGAGCCTCAAATGTTTATGGCCTACAACAACGGTATTTCAACTGTTGCGGATGGTATTGACATTGATGAAAGTCATAGTAGCGGAGATGTTGTAACCATTACAGAAATCACCGGCTGGCAGATTGTTAATGGCGGTCAAACTACAGCATCGATTTACAATGCCTATAAGTCAAAACTTCCTCTGGATCAGGTAAATGTGCAGATTAAGCTGTCTGTTATCAAGAAAAAAGACCAAGCCGAAGACATTATTCATAATATTTCTAAGTATGCAAATAGCCAAAATAAAATCAATATGTCTGACTTCAATGCCAATGATGCATACCATGTAAAGATGGAACGTCTATCCAGGGCAACACCGATCCCTGTGGCAAGGGGGAAATCGACAGACTATTGGTTCTATGAGAGAGCCAGAGGACAGTATTTAGTTGAATTGAGTCGGCAGCCAACCGCAGCGGCTAAAAAGGAATTCAAGAACCGTTGTCCGAAGAATCGTTGCATTTCTAAAACTGTAGCAGCCAAATGTGTGATGGCTTATCAAGGCTATCCGTATATTGTCGGTAAAGGTCTGGAAACCAGCTTTGTATATTTCTCGAATATGGTCGCCAAGGGTGAATTCCCTGAGCCATCTGAACAGAGCTACATTGACATGATTTCTAAGGTGATATTGTTCAATAGCTGTGATGAAATCATCAAGAATTTAAAATTTGGCGGTTTTAAAGCTCAGCAAGACTATTATACCGTGGCACTAATTGGAAAATATCATTCAGGTTTAATCAACCCGCAGGAAATCTGGAATAACCAGACAATCAATGCGGAGACGGCAAGGGTCATAGAAGAATTGGCCTATTTTGTATGGGAACATTTTCAGAACCCTGCAGTTCCTGGCGTAAATATTGGACAGTGGTGCAAAAAGGAAGATTGCTGGGAACTGCTTCAGAGCCGTTATGAAGCAAAAATGGAAAAGCGGGAGAATTGAGAAAAATGCCATATTCAGTAGTGGATCTGTTTGCAGGGGCCGGTGGACTGAGCTTGGGTTTCGTGCAGACAGGAAAATATGAGATAAAGGTTGCTTTCGAGCGGGAACCGCACATGCAGGCAACTTATCATCGCAACCATCCGACTGCCGAGCTGCAAGGAGATGTATGCGGCGCAGATTATGCGGATATACAGAGGAGACACGGAACCATTGACGTTGTCATTGGAGGTCCTCCCTGCCAAGGGTTTTCAAATGCAAATCGGCAGAAAAACCATGCAATCAGCCAGAATAATATGCTGGTAAAGCAGTATATTCGAGCAATTAGAGAGCTGCAGCCAAAGGCATTTGTCATGGAAAATGTTAGTATGCTTCGATCTGACGTTCATCGATTTTATATGGAGGAAGCAGATCTGGATATTGTGGAAGAGTATCAGATCCCGAATAAAAACACGCCGCTGCATTTGCTGAGCTCAGAATTTGTGTTTGATGGCGCATTGGAAATAGTTCAAAACTTGGAATTGCTCCAGCAGAGGATTTGGCCTGAAAATCACTATCGAGAGCTAAATATCATCTATAAAGGTGAAAAAAACGCTGAAAAGATGAAGAAATCTTTGGAAAAACACCAGCGCAAGCTTACCGAAATTGCTCAAGTCTATATTAAAGACAACGCAGACAATTACATTGCGCAGAAATCCAGAGAAGCATTTCAGGCAATTATGGATTATTTTGATGGCATTCTTGAAGCGGATAGAATTCACACCTTAATTGAGCCTGCGATTATGATTCAGCGTATGCTTAGTAAAGCAAAGGAAATCTTTGATAACCATATCCATGTAGATTTCTATGAGTGTACAGAAAAAGATGGTCTCCTGGCAAATATTCGATCATTTGCGGTTTTTGATTATCTAAGAAGTATTCTTACATCTGGAGAAGATGGATATGCGATTAATAGCGGTATTTTATGTGCCGCAGATTTTGGAGCGCCCCAGAAAAGAGATCGCTTTGTTGTTATGGGGATTAAGAAAAGTATTTCCGCTGTGGTATTTCTGCCTTCCAGAAAGATAAAAGATGGACATTATAAAACTGTTCACGATGCAATTTATGATTTGGAAGGTGTTCCGCCTGTATATGATTTGGCAGACGATGAGAACGGAATCCCTTTGGAACATAAGGAGCAGTTGAGTTCATTGGCACAGCAACTGAGAGATTCGGATATTCTGAAGAACCACATCATTACGAAAACAACTGATGTAGCAATGGCAAGATTTAAAGCGTTGCATCAAGGCGAAAATTTCCATAGTTTAGAAGAATCGCTCAAAACCAATACCTATACCGATGCGAAAAGGACTCAAAATACGATTTATTTGCGGTTGAACTATAATGAACCAAGCGGAACCGTGCTTAATGTTCGAAAGTCTATGTGGATTCATCCTACCCTGGATCGTGCAATCAGTATCCGAGAAGCAGCCCGGCTGCAGACATTCCCTGATAGCTTTGTATTTTGTGGGTCTAAAGATAAACAATATCAGCAGGTAGGAAATGCCGTACCTCCAATTATGGCAAAGGCGATTGCTAAGCAGCTTGCGTCAACTTTAGGGAAGAAACTTCGTGAGGCAGAACAAGAAAATGGCTGATAATCACTCAAAAGAAGTTCGCAGCAAAAATATGTCACATATTCGAAGCACGAATTCAAAGCCAGAAGAGATTGTTAGGAAGTATCTGTTTTCTAAAGGCTTTCGATACAGAAAAAATGTTCGAACATTGCCGGGATGCCCTGATATTGTTCTGCCTAAATATCATACCGTGATTTTTGTAAATGGCTGTTTTTGGCATAAACATGACTGTGGGAGGTTTGTTTGGCCATCTTCTAACACTGAATATTGGATACCCAAAATAAATCGGAATGTTGAACGGGATAAGCAGAACCACAAGAAACTTATAGACATGGGATGGAAGGTACTGATTATTTGGGAGTGCGAACTAAAAAAGAATGTGCGTGAAGACCGACTGGGACATCTAATTAAAGAAATCAAAGGAGAGTGGCTATGTGGAGCTCAGATAGAAAAAATATAGAGACAATCCCAAGAGCGTACTATCATGGAAGCTGTGAAGAATTTCTATTAGCAAGTGAAGCTGAAATCTACCATGAACTGGTACATAACTCTCTCCAGTTCGATCTAACAGTACAGCAAGAGCGGGCATGGAACGAAGAAGTTCGAATTTTAAAAAATGTCATGTTACAGCTTAAGGAAGGACATCTTGCGCTTGAATATTCTATTCCTCGAATGGGAAAACGCATTGATGCAGTTTTAATCATTCGAAGCTGTGTTATTTTGTTGGAATTTAAAGTGTTTGAGACTACATATCCTAAAAGTGCCATTGATCAAGTTGTAGATTATGCTTTGGATTTGCACAACTTTCATGAAGCCAGTCACACAGCACCTTTATTTCCGCTTTTAGTATGCACAGAGGCATCTGCGAATACCAATGTAATCAGTAGCGATAATGGAATTTCATCACCTATTCTTTGTTGTGAAAATACACTTGCAGGAGAAATTCTCAATATAATTCATAGCTATGATAATGGAACTGCTGTCAATCCGGTGCAATGGTTCAATTCTGTGTATAAACCTACCCCAACTATTATTGAGGCAGCACAAGCCTTATATGATGGGCATGATGTACGAGAAATTTCATACAAAGAAAGCGATGAGAATGATATTGCAGTTACAACTGCGCAGATTGATAAAATCGTTGAAGATAGCAAGAAAAATCATTGGAAATCGATTTGTTTCGTTACAGGAGTACCTGGGGCCGGAAAAACTTTGGTAGGACTGAACATAGCAAATAGGCGACATCATTTTCAAGAAGGTGACGAAGAACATGCCGTATTTCTTTCTGGAAATGAACCTTTGGTTACTGTTTTGAGAGAAGCATTGACTCGAAATCAAGTAGAAAAGAAGAAAATGTATTGTACAGACTGTAGGGCCAGAAATTTAAACAGAAGCTGCACTAACTGTGAGTATAATATTACAAAAAGAGACATCTTTTCTGAAACAAAGAGTTTTATTCAGATGATACATTGGTTTAGGGATGATTCACTTTTGGAGGGACATCCTGCACCTATCGACAAAATTGCGATTTTTGATGAAGCTCAACGAGCTTGGAAAAAGGAGCAGTTAAGTAAGTTCATGCGGACAAAAAAAGGACAGTCCCACTTTGATATGTCCGAGCCCGAATGTCTTATTGAGTATATGAACAGGCACAAAGATTGGGCGGTTATTGTATGTTTAGTTGGTGGAGGGCAGGAAATACATGATGGGGAGGCAGGAATTGCAGAATGGTTTAATGCAATAAATGAGCATTTTCCTTCCTGGAAGGTGTTTTGCTCAGACCGTATGGCAGGGTATGAATATGTTGGAGATAGTTCGATCGATGAACTTCTTTCCAATGCAGAAGTTCATAAGTGCCGTGGTCTTCATTTATCGGTTTCTATGAGAAGCTTTAGAAGTGAGCTTGTGTCTGCTTTTGCAAAGGCGATAATCGATGGAGATGAAGCAACTGCAACGAAACTATATCCGAAAATCATACAAATCGACTCAGCTACTAACAAAATGCGATATCCAATTCTTTTAACGAGAAATCTTCAAACGGCTAAAGAATGGGTGAGAAATATAAGCCATGGCACAGAACGATATGGAATTATTGCGAGTTCAGGTGCTAAGCGACTGCGTGCAGATGGTGTTATAGTTCCCAAAGATATTGAGGTTGAGAAATGGTTTTTGAACGGAAAAGATGACGTTAATTCTTCATACTTTATGGAAGTTGCAGCATCGGAATTTAAGATTCAGGGGTTAGAAATTGACTATGCAGTTGTTGCATGGGAAGCGGATTACAGATACTTGGATGGTAAGTTCACATACAATAATTTTGCTGGATCTTCTTGGTCAAGGGTTAATAATCCAATTGCTCAGAATTATCAGAAAAATTCTTATCGAGTTCTGCTTACTCGTGCACGGCAGGGTTATATAATTTATGTGCCGAAAGGTAATGTTGAAGATGCTACGAGAAATCCTAAATACTATGATCAAACTTACAATTATTTGAAGAAGATTGGTGTTATTGAGATTTGACATCCATAATGTGAAAAAGATAAAGCAGAATTGTTGTTTGTGTTTAGAAACAGATTTTTGGGAATATCTCTGTAAAAGAGCATCTGGATTTTTACTATGAAAGTAGAATCCGGATCTTTTAGAGTCACTGTGACATTGCTGCATAAGTAATGAGCGATTCGCCAATCATACCATCATAGGCATATTTTGCGAAAATTTTGGAGAGAAATTGACAAGGAAGCAGCCTTTCCCTCCTAAGCAGACATTATCTGTTCGACTTTGGTTTGGCGTTTATAAAAACTGTATGTTTTCAAAAAACAAAATAATTCAATGTAATTGATAGGAAGCATCCAACTTCAGCGGTTGGGTGCTTTTTTTGCCCTAAAAATTGTTATTCATCGTAGATTGAGCATTTTGTCGAGAGCGCACTACAGTGGAAGTTCCTCTGCACAAGGCACTGTAAAAATGAACTTACTCTACCTACGAGGCAATAAAATGATGCTTCAAAATCCATTATACTTTTCTCAAAGCTAAAGCAAGCCACCTTCCCTTAGGAACTAAGGGCGCACTTCTATACCGGTTATTCCATTCCGGTATGTGCGTTCTCCGAAGGTAAATGCTCCTGTGTCTGAACACATTCACATATTGCGGAATTGCATTCCGGTCAAGAGATAACTCTTGCGGCTGCTGCCTATTTCTTTTTACATACCTTGCTTTGGGCAAGGATGAATAAAAGACAAGGAGCAAAAGAAAATGGAAAACAAAGAAAAAACTTTGGCGCAATTAGATGCTGCACGATTGAAGGTAAAACAGTATGAAAACAAGATTCAGCTTCTGGAAAATCGCAAACGGCATCTGGAAAAGAAAGCCGACCGCCAGCGCACGCACCATCTTTGCAATATGGGCGGCGCTATCCAAAGCATTTCCAAAGAGGCAGACTCTCTGACAAGAGTAGAGTTCTGCTCTCTGATGGAACAGGTTTTTGCGCTGCCTGCGGTGCAGAAATTGGTGGATACCGCTGTGCAAAACCATAATGCGGGAGGTGATCGTTAATGGCGTTGTATCACTTCCATGTAGAGCAGATCAAACGTAGCGAGGGGCGTACGGCTGTTGCCAGCGCTGCCTATCGTGCCGGAGAGAAACTGCATAATCTTTGGGATGGAGAAACCCACGATTATACCAGGAAAGGCGGCGTGATTCTTTCGGAAATTATGCTTCCGGAATATGCGCCTGAAAGGCTTTTTGACAGGTACACCCTCTGGAATGAAGTGGAGCAAATTGAAAAGCATTACAAGGCACAGCTTGCCTACAGCTTTGACATGGCGCTGCAAAATGAATTTTCTTTAGAGGAGAACATCGCACTGGCAAGAGAATTTGTTCAGAAATATTTTGTCTCTGATGGCATGATTTGCGATCTTGCGGTACATCAACCCGACCGGGAAGACGGCGGCATCCCCAACCCGCATTTTCATGTGCTGGTTCCCATTCGCCCGCTGAACGCTGACGGAACCTGGGGAGCAAAACAGCACCGGGTTTATCATTTGGACAAGGATGGCAACCGCATCAAAAAAGAAGATGGCAGCTGGGCTTTCGATGCTGTTCCAACTACAAATTGGGGCAAGCCGGAAACGCTGGACTTATGGCGTAAAGCCTGGGCAGATATGGTCAATGCCCGATTGGAAGAAAAAGGGTTGGACTGCCGCATTGATCATCGTTCTTATGTAGATCAGGGGCTGGATTTGATTCCGACTGTCCATGAAGGGCCGCACGTTCGCAAGATGGAGAAGAAAGGTATCCGTACCGAAAAAGGCGAATTGAACCGCTGGATCAAGGCCACCAACCGGATGATCCGTAATATACAAGCCACCCTTGCGGCACTGAAAGAGTGGCTTGCGGAAGCGAAGGAAATTCTGAAAGAACCGCAGGAGGTTTATCTTGCTCAGCTTCTCAGTGATGCTCATGCTTTGCGCAATCAAACTGCAATGACGTATGCCAGAGGAAAAGCCAAAGCGAAGAAAAACAACTTAAAGCGTTTTATGAATGAGTGCGATTATCTGAAACAGCGAGGGGTTCTGACGCTCAGCGATTTTGAAAAACATCTTTCTTCTGTCGGCGAAACGGTGGAAAGCAGAAAATCTTCCATGCACTGGAAACAGACTCGTTTGAAAGAACTTCAGCAGCTGATGGAGGATGCAAAGACCTATGCTGCGTTAAAGCCGGTCTTGGATGAAATGAAGAAAGAAAAATATCGTTTTACCAGAGCCAAGGAGAAGTATAAGGCGGAACACGAAGGTGAGCTTCGCCGGTTTTATATGGTAAAGCGAAAACTGAAAGAGAGTGGCTTTGAAAAAGATCCTTTTCCTATGGATGCCTGGCAGAAAGAATTTTCCGAACTGTCGGCACAGCGAGAAGCTGAATATCAGGAATATAAGCTGCTACAAAAAGATCTGATAATGCTGTATCAGATTAAGGGCGATGTGGATCAGGCGATGCGTGAAACCCATCCCGAAATGCTGCGTCCCAATAAAGCCAAAGAAACAGAAACTGCATTGTAATCGGGAGGTGGAATATGAGTTATACGCAAGAACAGATCGACCGTGCCAACCAGGTCGATTTGGAACTGTTTTTACGCTCACACGGTGAACAGGTCACAAAAAGCGGAAGCGAGTATCGATGGAAACGGCATGACAGTTTGACCATTCAGGGAAATAAATGGTTCCGCCATAGCCAGAGCAAAGGCGGCTACCCCGTCGAATTTGTAATGGAGTTCTTTGGGAAAACCTTCCCGGAAGCAATGTTGATGCTGATTGGAGAAGCGCCGGCACACAACGGCGCAGCTGCTGCACCTTCGGCAGATTTCAGGCTTCCGCCAAGAAACCGATATGCTGCAGCAGCAATGGCCTATCTCCGTCAGCGAAATATCCCGGAGGAACTGGTTCAGGAGTTCTGCAAGGAAGGCCTGATTTATGAGGATGCCCGGCACCACAACATTGTGTTTGTGGGAAAGGACGAAATAGGGATTCCTCGTTATGCCCACTGCAAAGGGACGGAAGGTTCTTTCCGTATGGATGTACAAGGTTCGGACAAGTCCCACAATTTTGCCTATCGCAGCGATGGAAAAAGCCTATTTGTGTTTGAAGCGCCGATTGATCTGATGTCCTTTATTGCGCTGTACCCGAATGATTGGAAAATGCGAAATTATCTGTCCTTGGGCGGTGTGGGAGCGAAGGCGCTGGAGGGTTTTCTTTCTGAACGCAAGGATATAGAAACCGTTTATATCTGCACCGACTCGGATAAAGCCGGTAATGATGCCGTAAATCGTCTGTTAGAAAGTATTCCCGAATATATGACGGTTATTCGTCTGACTCCATGCGAGAAGGACTGGAACGAAGTTCTGAAGCAAAAGGACAAGCTGCCGGACGGAAAATATATTTTCCGAAGGATCATGCTGCGTGGGGAATCAGAAAAGAAAGCGGTTCCCATGATTCGCATGAGCGATGTTCAGCAAACAGAGGTGGAATGGCTTTGGTATCCCTACATCCCATTTGGAAAGCTGACGATTATTCAGGGCAACCCCGGTGAGGGGAAAACCTTCTTTGCCATGCAGCTTGCGGCAGCCTGCACCAATCGAAAATTTCTGCCCCAGATGGAGCCATTTGAACCATTCAATATGATTTTTCAGACGGCTGAGGACGGTTTGGGGGATACGGTGAAGCCGAGGCTGCTTTCTGCCGAGGCAGATCTGGAGCGAGTGCTGGTTATTGACGATGCCGACAATCCGCTGACCTTGGCAGATGAGCGTATTGAAAATGCAATCAGAGAGAACCATGCCCGTCTGGTTATCATTGACCCGTTGCAGGCCTTTCTTGGAGCCAATGTGGATATGAACCGTGCCAATGAGGTAAGGCCGATTTTCCGCAGACTGGCCGATGTGGCACAGGCTACCAACTGCGCCATTGTGATGATCGGGCATCTGAATAAGGCGGCGGGCAGCCAAAGCACCTACCGTGGACTTGGTTCTATTGACATCACCGCTGTGGTGAGAAGCCTGTTGTTTATCGGCAAGATAAGGACAGCGCCGACTACACGGGTGATCGTCCATGAGAAAAGCTCTCTGGCACCGCCGGGGCAGTCCTTGGCATTTTCTCTGGGAGATGAAAAGGGCTTTCGTTGGATCGGAGCCTATGACATAGGCACAGAAGATCTGCTTGCCGGTGGTGAGGGCAGCAAGACGGAACTGAAGCAGGAACAGGCTGCAAAGTTGATCGAGCAGTTTTTGTCTGAGGGCAGAAAAGTTTCCATTACAGAGATCAACAAGGAAGCAGTAGAACGAGGAATTTCTGAACGCACGGTGCGTCTGGCAAGAAATTCTATGGGAGATAAAATCGCAAGTGAGCGTCAGGGAAAAGATTGGTGGATCTGGTTTAAGCAATAAATCGTGAACCGGCATTCTGTGAAACGGCAAAGGTTTTATAGAACCAAAAGCCTGCCACTTTGCCACTTGGAGATAGAGATTGGAGGCATTGTATGAAGGAAATTCCTATCTGGGAAAAAGCAAATTTGACATTGGAAGAAGCGGCAGCGTATTCCGGCATCGGAACCGGCAAGCTGCGTGAGATTACCAACGACAGGGACTGCAATTTTGTGCTTTGGGTTGGCAGCAAGCGACTGATCAAAAAACGCCTATTTGATAAATTCATCGAGCAGGTGTTTTCCATCTAATATCTGCAGATCCGTAATAGAAAAAGAGGGCTTGGTGTGATACAATATAGGTGTCACATCGAGACTCCTTTTGAAAGAAAGGAGATCGAAATTGAGCGAAAAACGGAAAGACCATAAAGGCCGGATCCTGAAAACAGGAGAAAGCCAGAGAAAGGACGGGATCTATCAGTACAGGTACACAGATTGCCGAGGGAAAAGACAATGTGTTTATTCCCCTACCCTGCAAGAGCTTCGTCAGAAAGAGAAGGAAATTCAGAAGCAGCTTGACGCTGGCATTGACTATGAAGCAGGACAGATCACGGTCATTGAACTGCTGGAAAAGTACATCAGTTTGAAGAAAGGCGTTCGTTACAACACCCAGGTCGGCTATCAATTTGTCTTGAATCTGGTCAAGAAAGAAGATTTCGGCTGCCGCAAAATCAGCACCGTCAAAGTATCGGATGCGAAACAGTGGTTTGCGAAGCTGCAAAAAGATGGCAGAGGTTTTAGTACTATCAGCAGTGTGCGAGGTGTTATCAAACCCGCATTTCAGATGGCGTGCGATGAGGATGCTGTCAGAAAGAATCCGTTTGTTTTCAAGCTGACGGATGTGGTGGTCAATGATACGGTGCCGAGAGTTGCACTCACCGAGGAACACTTGGGAATCTGGATGAATTTCATTGAGAGAGACAACACTTACCACAAATACTACGATGAGTTTGTGGTACTTCTGGAAACCGGTATGAGAGTCAGCGAGTTCTGCGGTCTGACCCGAAAAGATCTGGATTTCAAAAATCGTAGAATTCGTGTGGATCACCAACTGATTCGTGAGCGTGGCGGAAAATACTATGTTGAGAAGACCAAAACGAGCAGCGGCCGCCGGTTTCTGCCGATGAACGAAACGGTGTATGACTCTTTGAAAAAGATGCTGGAACACCGTCCTGAGGTCAAGACAGAGCCTGTGGTAGACGGCTACAGCGGCTTCATCATGCTGGACAAGAACGGAAATCCGAAAGTAGCCTTACACATCGAAAACGAGATGCGCTGGGCAATGAAGAAGTACAAGAAGCTTCATCCGGACAGCCCTCTGCCGCACATCACCCCTCATGTGTTCCGGCACACCTTCTGCACAAACTATGCAAACGACGGCATGGACATTAAAAACCTTCAGTACCTGATGGGTCACTCGGATGCGGGTGTGACACTGAATGTTTACACCCACGCAAGCTACGCACACGCTGCGGAGCAGATGGCGGAGATTTCACAGTTCCGCCATTCCTCTGAAGTAAAAAAAGACAGGGGTTTTGCTGTTGGATAAACAGCAAGTATGGTGGCAGCAACTTAAGGTTACTACACCATTTACTACACCACTTGGTGGTGTAGTTACATAGATTTATAGAGACTTATGAAAAATTGAAGAAAAGCCGAAAGCTCGAAAAAGCCCGTAATATCAGCGTTTTCGAGGCTTATGGAGGAATATAGAGATTATGATAAAAGTGCTTTTTATTTGCCACGGCAATATCTGCCGTAGCCCGATGGCAGAGTATGTGATGAAAGACTTGGTGCGACAGTCGGGGCGGGAAGATGAGTTCGTGATTGCTTCCGCAGCAACCAGCCGGGAAGAACTGGGCAACCCGGTGTATCCATCGGTCCGACGCAAACTGGCGGAGCATGGCATCCGCTGCGATGGACATGCGGCCCGGCAGATGACCCGCAAGGATTATGAGGAGTTTGGTTACCTGATCGGAATGGACCGGATGAACCTGAGCAACATGGCCCGCATTTGCGGCGGCGACCCGGAAGGAAAGTGCTCGCTGCTGCTGGCGCACGCCGGGCAAAGCGGCGATGTGGCTGACCCGTGGTATACCGGTGATTTTGAAGCCACCTGGCAGGATGTCAACATTGGGTGCCGGGCATTGTTGAAAGAGTTAACGGAAAAAAAGTAAAATGAAAATAGCAAGCGCTTTATGTTGCACATGGATCCCCTGAGAAGAGGAAAAACAGCGATGATGCGCTTGCTATTTTATTGCTTTATAGAGCGAATGTTTCGATAATTTAAATCGGCTGAGAAACGAACGGCTGGCAAAAGGTCAGTACATGGATGCGGCAGATGATATGCGGCTAAAATGATTCTAAAACCAGAATAACATTAAAGAAAAAACCTCATTGCAAAAACACATTGCAATGATGTTTTTGAGTGTGTCCGAAGGGATTCGCCGAGCCGCGCCCTAGAAACGCCCCACTGGGGCGTTTCTGCCACGCGGGACGCAAAGCGCGGGGCACGGGCTGTTCGAATCCTCCCTTTTGCTGCCCCATAAAATCCATGCAAAACAAAAAGAGCAG
>CEAX01040891.1_pt1 | contig 20433 bp, 25 predicted proteins | sample 554721 | NCBI WGS metagenome assembly CEAX01 (sample SAMEA3182098, study PRJEB8094) | gut metagenome | biome: human; feature: gut; material: Stool; isolation source: human stools | place: Canada | collected 2012-05-30 | reverse complement strand
CCTTTGTACTGTATAGTAAGTTGATTGATTTCAGCTTGATCTTTTGTACTCATATAACTACATTGATTCAATATACCCTGCAAAAGAGTTATTGATTTGTATTGGTTTTTCACAGCCAGGAAAAGTTTTATAAACAGACCCATTTGAATCCTGCCAAATCACTATTCCATCAATGCCTGTTTCCTCAAGAACATAAAAATTCTCCGGTACAGAACAGAGTTCTCTATTCTTTTCTGTCACACTTCGAACATTTAGCCTTTGAACCGATGTAATTCCTGTCAATTCTATGCCATCAAATGCAGCAATACCATACACTAATAAGTACTGCTTATAATCTTCTGCAAATCTTAAATCCAGTTCGTTCTCAATATCGGAAATTGCACTTGGACTGCTGCCCTTACCTGATAAAAAGTCTTTTTGTATTTTAAGGATTGAAACAATATCTTCCATTTACACTCCTCCAACTGATTTGGCAAATGCTTTCCAGAATTCTCTTCTTACTCCATCAAACCCAGGTCGATCAATTTCAGATACTTTTCCGGCTGTATTAAGAATAGCTGCATTGCCTTGATGTTGTGCTTCATTTAATACAGCAAGGGTAGCATCTGCTTTCTGCCCAATATGGTGAAGCTGAAGTGTCTTACCGGTTGCCGGATCTATTGGGGCATAACCCAAAACCATACGTTCAAGATTTGTAGCCATTTCTCCGTTTGGAAGTTCTGACACAAAATCAAGGTTAATATCCTGAACGAGTGCAATTTTTCCGTTTATCATCTGTGCCTTCAATCCGGCATCCTGATATACTTTATACTCATCCATACTTTTCATCTGTGCAATAACGTCAAGTGGATATCCCGATTCCTTTTGAATTACTGCAGCTTCATCCATTGTAAGACCATTAAGCGTTAATCCATGAAGCGAGATTGCTTCCGACACTCCGCCTGCAACTGCACCGGTAACAGCACCCCACTTAAAAGCTTCACTTCCATCAAGAGCCGCCGCTTTTACAGCTTCATCAAAATCACCGGTTTCGATGCCTTTAATTACACCTGAAGCTACACCACTAATAACCCCGGAAGATAATGCAAATGTTGCAGCTGTTTTTGAAGAAGCCGCAAATATCATACTCACAGCAGGCGCTCCTGCTCCGCCGGTAACAGCCGAAACAGTAACACATATCAGAATAACGCCTGTGCCTATGGCAACATTCTTTATTACCTGTTCGTATGTATCATCATAATCTTCAAATGGCTTAACTATCGTTGTGCCATCTTCCCCAAGTGTAAATACAAATTTTTCACCTGAAAAAGTATTTTCAACATCTTCAAGAGTATATCCGAAGAAAATGTTGGCTCTTGAGTTATATTCCAGCTCTTCAAGATATTCTTTTGACACATAAACAGCACTTACTTCTTCAACAAAATAATCATCACTGTTCAGCTCATCAACTATTCCGGAATATATGTTATCTTCAACATACTTAAGGAGATTTTCATCGGATAGATCTGAAAATCCAGGTACAACATCAGTATATGTCAAGGGAACATTTTCTTCTTTGCTTTCTTCGGATACACTATAAGTTTCTGATGTTGTATCTGCTTCATCACTTTCCATTACTGCGGATGTTGTTTCAAGCGATGTTGCTTCTGTTACAGCTTCTGATAACTCCTGCTGTGACAATCCACATCCTGTCATTATCATCATGCAAGACAAAAATACAGCAAGGATCTTCGATGCTTTTTTCAAATCTGTCACCTCACTTTTTTATTTTTATGAATGCTACTGCTGCAATCACAACTGTACATACGGCAATGATCGGAACAGAAATATTTCTTGGCTGTTCAGTGATATCTGTTTCTGAAAAAGTATCAACACACTCTTCTTCCTGTGTCTCTTCTTCTGATTCAGCTTGTTCATCAGTATCTTCTGAATTTGTGGCTGTCAACGTTTCAGTTTCCATTCCTGTTGTTTCCACAATCTCTGTTTCAGTAACAGGCGGTTCTGTTTCGATTACAGGCTCAATAAGTTCACCATTTTCACCAATAGAATAACCTTCATCTAACTTTTGATTTATTGCATCGACAGAATTATTATTCATTTTAAGAAGCTTATATAGTTCATTTTTTCCCACATAAATTGTTTTTGTCATTTCTCGATTGGTATATTCATTTGATACAGTAAATGTGTATATACCCTCTTCGGTATATACATCAGTTTCATTTGCAGGTCTGTTAAATCTCTGATCAAGATTTATACGTCCATCTTTTTCACTGATTACTGATCTTGTAACATTGATTTTCAGATATCTTGACCGAGCCATATCGAGAGAAAAGCCATTCTCTGTGATTTCATAATCCAATAGTTCCTTGCCGGATTTATTGTCTTTCGGAAAAACCATACAGTTTCCGTTCCTGATTTGGAACTTGAAAGGGATTTTATAATTAGTGATCTTTATTCCGCTTTTTATTTCATAATCAAGAGTAACCTCATAATCCCCTTCTTCATATAACCTTACTCTTGTTTCTGCTCCCGTGCGAGTATTAGCTTCCAGATAGTTTGTATATATTATAGGATCACTCTTCTTATTCTGATAATCAGTATGCCTGATAATCAATGTTCCTCTTCCAAAATTAGTTTGCGGAACATTCATCTCACTATCATACCCATTTTTATCTTCCGCAATAATCTTATTTTCATCACCATTAAGCCGATTGATATTCTGCGACAAACTAAACCACAGAGTTATATCATCACCAACTGTCTTTAAAAATATCACATTTCCGTCAGCAGAATTGATTCGTTGAGTATATCCATTAACTGCAAACTTTCCTATATCCCAACCCATATGTGGATCTTTATTATCAATCGGTTCATTGCCGGAATATCCATTATCTTTACCTGTTTTTATTTTGTCCTTGAATTCATAGCGAGGTTTCGTATCAAAAGTCAACGATGATTTCTCAGTATTAACATCAAGAATATAAAAATCATATACCTCAACTATATCTTTCGTATCATAATTTTTTGTATCAAAAAACAGAATTTTTCCGTCCTCTACACGTTTCTCCATCTTATATGCAGCAATTACCCTATAATAGCAGCCATTTTGAAGTTGAATGTCCTTGGTTGTATATATTGGATTATTCAACAATGATGATTCCGTAAAAACATTCGTATATATTTTTTCTGTTACCCAATTTATTCCGTCAAATGATGTCTGAACAACAATGGCACCACTTTCAACTTTAGCACCAAGCTGAATATCGCTGATTGCTTTCCGATTGTCACTTTTTATATGCCATTCAGTTTCATCATCAGTCAGCTTATTTGTATCAATCTGATATGATATAGAAATATCATTATCCGACAATGCAGAAAATGAAGTTAATCCGTTCTTTGTTTCATTATTAGTCCTTATATCACCAATCAATGATAATGTCCCCATAGACACTTCATTAGCTGCTGCTTCTTTGTTTTCAAAAGAATATTTTTCTTTTTCATCGAGTACATATATTTTTGACGAAGCAGAAATGGTATTTTCTTCTGCTGATACAAAAATACATCTACAGTTTACTAACATTACAAGACTAAAGATTGAGCATATGATATATGATAATACTTTCTTCATATTTTCCCCTACCTTTAAAGATATTTGATTCAAATTCCTTTTCTTAAAGTCATTATACCATATTTTACGCATTTATTCAATATATTTTGTACTTATATACCATTATATCACACAATGTGTGTCAAAATACGGACAGCACTAAAAAAGGCCGTGCATTCAAAAAATGCTGTCCAAATTACAAATACTAAAAAGTCTTTAGGTAAATATTACATAACTTAACCTGCCTGCAAAATCCAATTCTGTAAACTGTCTTACAGACCACGATAACGTCTGCCATAGTATCATATGTTGCCTTTTAAGTCAAATAAAAATTAAGCCGAGCAAAATGTTCCACCGGAACATCTTACTCGGCTCATTTCATAGTATCAATAATTCAAAGTCTTAGCCACAATGCGATCAGCAGGCTCTCCATCCTCACCCTTGTCAGTACGATAAGCCAGAACCGATATCTTCATATCGGGAAACAGCCTTTTGTCAAGCTCACTCGCTTCGCATTCAACAGTAACCTCCGAACCGTCCGCTGTCCTTATCTTCACACCGTACCAATCAAGCATTCTGCCTGTTTTCTTTATCACAGTGACCTCAATAACCCTGCCCTGAATTATAACCTTGTTTTCCATATTGATTTACCTCCATTATACATTCGTCTGCTCAAAATAAAGAGCAAGTGCCTTTTCGATGATCTCATTTGCTTCTTTCTTGGAATAATTGCTTAAATATCTCTTGTACGCCGCTGTCGGAAGCGTTATCTTCATGCCCTTGTCCTTTGGCTCATCGTCCCTGCCGTACTCGCCTGTAAGAACTTCAATTATCAGCTCCTCGGATACAACAGCGTATGATGAAGCAATCTCACGAAGCTGTTTAGCCGTTTTCATATCAATAACAGACACATTTAGTTTCACCATAACCGAATATGCAAGTCTCTGCTGTTCCTCTGTCATAAAGGAAATATCAACGGCGGAACGAAGTTTGATGTTTTCCTTGTCCACAAGCTCCTTGAACTCGTCGATAAGCTTGTTCACCCTAAGAAGCCTTGCCACCGTTGCCGAGCTGATGCCGTACTGTTCTGCCGTTGCTTCTCTTGTAGTCGAATGTTCCACCGGAACATCTGCATTTGGCTTTGGCTTTCCGTTTTCAATCAGATACAGCTCGTCATTGATGCCTTTAAGCTTGCGTTCATCAAAAAGCTTGCTGTACCGAAGCCCGACTGCAAAAGCCTGTTCGCTTATCTTCAAGTCCTTGAAGCCCCTCTGAATAAGGTTCGTTTCCACAACATAAATTTCAGCATCTTCATCGGATAAATCAGTCTTTACAACAGCAGGAACAGCCGTAAGTCCTGCCTGCCCTGCCGCATAAACTCTGTTGTGTCCCGACAGTATCTCATACTTGCCGTTTTCCATTGCCCTTACGATAATGGGAGTGATAACGCCGTTCTTGGAAATACTCTGAATCATATCCTCCAAACGCTCACCTTTATATAAAGTAAACCTGTGATTATGATACGGCACCAGCTTGTCTATTTCAATGCTCGTTATGCCCTGTTCGGAAGAAAAATCAAGACCGTCCGCAACTCCGAATTTGCTTGTAACATTCCTTGCCATAATATTCTCCCCTTTCAGCCTGTCAGCTCATCAGCAAGCCTGTTGTAATCCTCTGCGGCAGTACAGTTCGGTGCATATTCTATCAGCGTCCGCTTCTGTGCCTGTGCTTCCTTGACCTTGATGCACTCACGGATTGATGTATCAAATATCTTGGTATTCATACTCTCTGCAACGGTTTCAAGCGAAGCTCTGACCTCTCTTGAAAGATTTGCCCTGCTGTTGTACTTTGTGAGAAGAAGCCCTGCAACCGTAAGCTTCGGGTTCTGACGCTTCTTTATTGCCTTTATGGTTTCGTTGAGCTGTGAGAGTCCCTGCAAAGAATACCTATCTGCCGTAACAGGAATAATGACTTCATCTGCGGCGATAAGACAGTTGTGCAGAATTGAGTTCATCGCCGGAGCTGTGTCAATAATTATGTAGTCATACCCCTCGCATTTCTCCAAAGCATCAGCCATACGGTAAAGCCCGTCAACGCTTCCTTTCAGCTTTTCGTCCGCCTGCCTTAAAAGGCTGTCACCTGCAAGTATTTCTCCGCACTCGGTATGCTGAACCGCTTCCGCCACGCTTGTCCTGCTGTCATCGAGAAGAACATCATAAACGGTCGCAGCACCCTCGGTTTCCGCACGGTAGGTATCCGTGCTGTTGCACTGCTGATCGCAGTCAATAAGGAGCGTTCTGTATCCACGCTCTGTAAGTATTGCCGAGAGAGCCGTTGCGGAGCTTGATTTGCCAACTCCGCCTTTCATATTCGCCAAAGTTATAACTTTCATATCGGTATCCTTTCTCACGCAAGCTTAAGTCTGTTCATTTTCTCTATCCACTTATCAACAGCATTTATAAGCCCCTCATAAGCTTCGTTCTTCTCCAAAAGCTCGTTATAGAGATCAATATCGTCCTCATCTGCATCTTCGGGAAGTTCGGGCTTGTCATAGTAGCCGTTAAATTCAAGATAGTCACGGCGTTCTCTAAGATAGCCGAGAAATGCGGCGTGAATGCCCTTGGCAAAGTTCTTGTTCTCATCGTTAAGGTCAATGATCTTCTCACTAATGGCTTCGCAGGTCATATCATAGCGGTCGGCATCGAGGTCGTCCATAACACAGAACGACGGTCTTGCAATGTCCTCCCAATCCTCATAATAATCGGAGGTTTCGCAGGCACAGCCTATATCCTCCAAAATCTCGGTTACTCTCTCATAGCTTTCATCGGAAATTCTTAACATAACAAATACCTCTTTTCATTTATTTACATATTTAAGCGTGTTCCAGACCGCACGGCGTTCTTCGGCGGTCATAGGCTTACGCTGTGGCTTCGGCTTTCTGCGTTCGGCATAAGCCCTTAACGCTTTTTCACGGATATTCCTGATCCTTTTTTCACGGCTGATAAGGATCTCTGCTTGTGCCGAAAGAATTGTCTTGGCAATGAGGAATCAATCATCTTCGTCCTCCTTTATGCGTCCCTGCTTGTCATATTCACGGTACATTCTGCCGATAACACCGCTTAAAAGCTCCTCCGCATAATCGTTAAAGGTCATATCGGTTTCGCCGTCCGCTTTCCTGATAAGTCGGAGCTTGTTAAAGTCCTTATCCGAAAGACTAAATTCAAATTTAACTGCCATAGATCATTACCTCCGTTTGATGTTCCTCCGGAACATTTTGTTGTTTTGTGGTTTTTCTTACATTTATATTTTACTACTTGCGACAGTAGTTTTCAATAGTTATCCCGGACAAAGTTTTCAGCAAATTCCGGTGCAATGCGCACATTGACTTCTGTGTATGGGTATGATATAATAAGGTATTAAATACTTACGCAAGTAGAAAGAGTGATAATATGCCCGTATCGGAAAAGCAAAAGGGCTACGCCCGCAAATGGGACAAAGAGAATATGCACACCATTTCCACCCGTGTCCGAATGGAAGAATTCAAGGACTACAAGGCTTGGTGTGAAATGCGTGGGGTAACTGTCACCTCCGAGATAAAGCGTTTTGTTATGGGCGAGCTTGACAAATATTATGCCGAGCTTGACCGCCTGCACGAAGAAGAAATGAAAAAGTGATTTTGGTTATCCTCCCCTTTCTTTGATTTATATTTGATTTTTTTATTTTGATATGGTATAATGCTTTTAACAGCAGATTGAATATGTCTGCTCGACAAATCGGAAGTTGTGGAGGTGTAATTATGTATATCTGCAATGATTACGTGTGTGACCCATGCTGTGATTTTTGTTGGTATTGTATTCATGGAAAAAACGGCGAGCCAATCAAGTGTGTAGAAATGAAGCCTGATTTTGAAGATGGTACCGGATATTGTGATGATTTTAAATGCAGATTACATGAACCAAAGCCACTTGATAGTAGAATAAACACAATAGAGCGATAGATTCCAATTTATCGAGCAGTTCAAAATCACAGCACTTTAACGGGTGCTGTGATTTTTTCATCATCTTGAAAGTCCCGACCTGTTCCTATCATGCGTTTTATCCTCTGACCGTAAATCACTCCTTTCTTTTTCAGCTTTCTGCCGTTCTTCCTCCCTACGGATATTTTCAATTTCCGCCTTTGCCTGTTCAAGCAAAACCTGATAATCCGACTTCATCTGATTTTCATACAAGGCATAAAAATCTGAAACGGTCTTTTTCTCTGAAACAGCTTCACGGATTTTTCCGTCAGCCTCTTCAAGCCGACTTTTCATATCGGCAAGCATCAGCCTGTGCTTGTCCGCATCTTCAAGCGAGGTTATCCCTGCATCTTTCAGATAATTGTACTGTGCAAGCTCTACTGCATCCTTCGGAAGAAAAGGTCTGCGACCGAGGACTTCAAGATATTTTGGAATATCTCCGATCATCTTTTCCTCGTCTGCAATTTTTTGAATAAGCTCCGCTTTCTTGGCTTTCAGTTCCGATAATTTTTCATCTGCCGAAGAAACAGCTTTTTGAAAATCCTCAACGGAGTGAATCCGATGTTCCTGCAAATAGAACAGCAGTCTGCTTGACCTTTCCACCTCTCGAAATGTGGCAAAGTGAAGCCGATCGGGTTCGGGTCTGCGGTAAAGCTGTATCTGAATTTGCCTGATACACAAAGCATACTCCCTCTGAATGCCCGAATACTTCAAAGCTTCGGACATCGGCATCTCCATATTTTTATGCTTGATACGATATTCAAGATGTTCAAGAGCATATCCGTCACCCAGACGAAAACTTCTGATTGGCTTTCTGTTCTGCCTGACCTTTATGGAAATGTACACTTCTCGCCGAATGCCATAGCCCTGCTTCTGCAATTCTTTCAGCAGGTCATCAACACTCCCGACACTCTCTTTCATAATTGCCTCGTCAATATCATCACACAATTTCTGCTTCCAAGACTTCCACTCCTTTCGCATTTTGTACTCGCCGTACTTGTGGTTATATGATTTTTTCGGGTGTTCGATAATTTCAAGCCCATGAGCAAGAGAAATTTCATCGGATATTGCTTTGCATCTCCGCAGACTTTCCTTGTTGGCGTGCCAGTGCTTTCCGTCAATATCGTAAGGGCATACGGCAAAATGGTTGTGGATATGTCCACGGTCAGTATGAGTCGCACACAGCACCATACGATTTTTTCCGAACACTCTCTCCGCCCATTCCACTCCGATTTGATGAGCTTCATCGGGCGTGACCTCACCCGGCTTGAATGACTGGATATAGTGGTGAAGCCGAATTTTCTGCTTTTCGGATTTCGCCGTTTCAGATCTTATCGACCTTTTGAAAAATCTTTCACCGCTGAACATCTCAAACCCGAACTTCATATCCTCATAAGCTTCGGAAACATTCACCGAGCAGTTAAGCCCCGTCACAAGAGCTTTTTCCGTTTTCTTTTCGTTGGTCACATAGGAAAGCAGTCTTTTCATAGCTCACACTTTCGGCTTTTTTGCATTGCGGCGAATAATAAGAACCGTACCTGCCACAGCTGCACACACGGCGGAAATTACTGCGATAAGCTTGACTGTTTTCTTGAATTTCTTCCTGCCGCCGTTTTCACCGAAGAACAGAATATCAAAATCTTCGGGAAGCGGCATTTCAACTTTTTCGGGATTCTCATTTCTTCTGTAATAGATCATTTTGGGATTCTCCTTTTTTACATCTCAATGTTTTTTCTTCGTTTTTCATTTCTGCTCGAAAGGACAGCTTTCAGCCTTTCGTTCTCACATTTTAGCCTGCTCACCTCCTTTCGCAGCACTTCATTTTTAGCCGCAAGAATATTTATTTCATCGGCGGCAGAGGAAGCATAACTTCTGCCCTGCTTGGCTCTGTTCTCTTTGCGGAGAATTGCCCCTGCCGCCATTATTGCTTTTTCATCAAGCACACGTTCCCCTGCGGAATTGGCTTTCATTTTTCTTGCCAGCTCCGGGTGTCTGCTCAACATTTTGTAAAACTCCAGCGTTCGGAAATTGTTGTTCCTGCAAAATTCGGAGATGGAACAGGATTTCTTATTCTTTCTCATTGATTTGTTGTCCTTTCTTTTCAAGCGAGTGCTTGACAATTGAAAAAAAGGCTTGACAATTGAAAAAAAGCGTGTATAATATAATTAAACACGTTTAATAAGGTGAGGTGATACAATGTCAGATAAAATAAAGCGTGACCTTGAAGCAACAAGAAATGCTCTTTTAAATTCAACTGCAAAACTTATGACGGATTGCAGTGAACCTTCGGAAGTTACATCTCGAGCTATTGCAAAAGAAAGCGGAGTAAATCTTGCAATGATTAATTATTGCTTTGGTTCACGAGAGGGTTTGCTTTATGAGGTGTTTCGAAAGCTTTTGTCAGATGTTCAGAAACACGATACGGAATTTATAAAGATTATGTCATCGGGAATGTCGCCTAAACAGAAGCTTACTGAATTGCATTTTAAAATGATGAGGCTTATGATTGCAAATTACAACTATTCGCAAGCGGTGACAAAATATATATTGTTCAATCGCAATGATGATTTTGGTATGGAAAGCCTACCATTTATTGTAGAACATTTTAACGGAAGAAAAACCATAGAAGATTGCAGATTGATTGCGTTTGAGCTGACAAGTATACACGAACTTTCAGTTCTGCGTTATGAGACAATAAAAAGCTCCTGTAATATCGACCTCACCGATGATGAAACACTTAAATGGTATATTTGTCAGAATATAAACAGATTTTTAGATTAGGAGAAATTAATATGTCAAACAAGAAAGCGCTTATAGTTGTAGATATGCAGAACGATTATCTTTGGAATAGAAGAAAAAAGATGTTTTCCTATAACACTCCCGAACTTGTAAACGCTGTCAATAGTCTTATTAGCGAGTTCAGTGAACGGGGTGATGATGTGATTTATGTTGGGCAAGTATTCCCCAATATTATCACAAATAAATGGTTTATAGGCTTTTCTATAAAAGGTACATCTGGTGCTGAAATTTATCCTGATGTGGATATCGTATCTGATAATTACTTTGAAAAAAATCTGCCTAATAGTTTTACTTCGCGAAGCTTCAAAAGCTTTGTGACTACAAAAGAATATTCGGAAATCACAGTATGCGGACTTGACCTTTGCGGTTGTGTGGGAGCAACTGCAAAGGGGGCCATTAAAACAGGAATGGCTGTAAAGCTTTCAGAAGCAGCTACGGGGTGTCGCTTCGGAAAAGAAAAAGCAAATAGAATGAAAAAAGATTTGATTTCATTAGGTGTCAAAATTATTAAATAGATATAAAAGTGAGCCGTTTTAAGCCTGTGACGGGTCATTCTTCGGCAAATCTCAAATACAGCTGCCACAAGCAAAAGTTCAGCCACTTTCCTCATTCCTTTCAAAAATCCATATCATCATAGCAGCTTCATACCCATATTGTGTTCAAAGCCTGCAAAGGTGGAGTTCATCAGCGTATAAACAGAGTTGAACAGCGAAGTTGTCAGGAAGCGGTCTATCCTGCTTATCTTGTCGGGGTAATTCACAAGGCTGTGCAGGACATACTGAACGTGGTCAAAGGTTATCTTTCTGTAAGCAGCTTTCGCCGTTTTCTCGGACACACGTTTCCCCTCGGATATTACAGTCCGTTCTCCGCTTAGAACGTCCACCATCAAGTCCTTAATTTCCTCAACCATTTTTACAACCGAATCGTCCTTGAAAGACATAAGGCAGTCATAGTCAATCTGTGCCTTTACTTCTTCCTCTACTGCATTTCTGTCTATTCCGTCAATCAATCCATCATTACTTTCAACAGTTTCAACAGCTCCGGGTGAAAAATTTTGCAAGCCGCCGCCCGATTGAATGATTGATTGAGAATCAGTATAACTCATTTCAGTATTATTCTTTTCAGTATTATTCTCTTTAGTATTATTACATTCGGTTTTTCCGAATTCTAAAGTTCGGTTTTTCCGATTTCTTGAATTCTGCTCTATTTCAACGGGTATTTCCTGCGTTTCGGGAGCTTCTTCCGGGGTATCGGCTCCGGGCTGTTCATCATCTTCAACAATAAAGTTCATAACATAGATAATGGAAGTCATACCCTGACCTCTGCGTTTCTTTTTTATAAGGCCTATGCCGTTTTCATCATCAAGTTCCTTTAAGAGCTTGACCGCCGTTTCACCGCAAATGCCCAACTGTTCCTTAATATCCTCTATGGGAAACACGATATATACCCTGTTCTGATTATCAAACCAGTTATTTTTCCTGCTTAGGCTCATTCGGTCAAGCAGCAAGCCGTACATAAGCTTTGCTCCTATTGACAGCTTTCCAAAATGCTTCTTATCGCTGAATAGCACCTTTGGTATCTTGACAAAGGAAAATTGCTCGGCTTCTGCACCGTAATAGTAGTCAAATTCGGATTTCATAATATCACACCTTTGTTCTGCTATATGATTTGGAAAGCTCTGCTGATTTCCACCCAAAGCCTTTCTCCGATAACACGTCAATAAGGTCGGAGAAATTTTTCAGTCCCAGATTAGGCAGGCTGACAATCTTTTCTGCATCAGCATCAAGCAACTCCTTAACTGTCGAATATCCTGCCCTGTAAAGGATATTGAAAGTTCGTACCGACAAATCAAGCTCTGCTAAAGGGGCATTTTCAAGTTCGTTCTTTTCTTCTTCGTATTCGGTGTCAGTTAATTCGGCAATTTTCTTTTCAAGAGAAATGATTTCTTTCTTATACTCTCTCAAACGTTCATCTACTGCCGTATCTCTCAAATAGTTGATATAACCCTCCATACCCATAAGGATATATCTGCTCCTGCTTGGGTGCCGGAGCTTGCGAACAGCCTTTGCTTCAATCTGACGTATTCTTTCGGCTCTTAAACCATATTCCTCTCCGATAGCAGCCATTGTCATATATCTTTTATACCGCATATCAAGTACCCTACCCTCCCGTTCGGTCAAGGTCTTTTGAATAATATATTCAAGCACAAGAGCAACGTCATCGGGAAACTCGGTGGGTAGTCCGTTTACGAACACCTGCGATAACAGATTTTTGGGATATTCTTTCTTCTTCATCGTTGTTCTCCTTTCATCGGGCAACAAAAAAAGGGCTTCCGTACACTTACATTATCGTAAGCATACGGAAGCCCTGCTTCCATACATACATAAACTACTCTTAACTGTAAAAGCGATAAATGGCTCTATATAACGAATTAAGGCGACCTATCGCCGAGGATAAAGAGTTTAACAAACATTACTCTCTGACCTCTCGATTGGTTCGCCTTAAAACTAACTTGGCTCCCCAATTCGCATACAAGCCGAAGTATCGTCCAAAGGGAGGGCGAGTGTACTCGCCCCTTCCCTACAATTAAAGATGATGACAACCTTGTCATCGTAAAGATAAACTGAATTCACAAAAGAATCTACAAGTTTGCGTTTGCTGTCATCTGATGAAAGGTCAAGCCTTTTCATCTCTTTCAACCATTCCACTACCTGCTCTCTCGTAATTATCTCCTCTTGGATTTCCTGCTTGATTATATCTGTTTCAAGTTCCGTCCTCTGAGCTTCCATCTCTTCAAAACGCTGCTTGGTTTCTCTTGAAACAATACCCATCTCCATAGCCTTGACTAAATTATTTATGCTCTGATGAATTTCAGCCAACTGCTTCTGCATAAGAGGTATAGTAGTATTTTCTTTCTCCTGCAATCTCATTACACTGTCGGCAATATCGTTTATCAAATCTTCCTTGAACATCTTGTCCATAACATCATTCAGTACGATTTCTTCAATATCTGCCTTGCGTACAGTTTTCTTGTGACAACCCTTGTGCCTTTTTACACCGGTACATTTATAATAGTTGTACTTAATCTTTTGTCTGCTTGTACCACTCTCTCCTATCATAAACTCACCGCAGTATCCGCAAATCAGCTTGGTTGAAAGGAAATACTCAATCTTTGCCTTAAATCTTGAACGGGAGTATTTGTTTTTCTTCAATCGTTCCTGTACCTTATTAAATAGAGCGTCGGAAACAATTCTCGGAACACCGCCGTCAATAATTATATCACGGTATTTATACTGACCCTTGTATTTTACATTACTGAGCATTGATGTGACACTTGTCTTGGTTATAGGTTTTCCCTTACCGCTTCGCACCCCATTGTCATTCAGATATTTTACAATATCCTTTACCATCTTACAGCTTGAATACATTTCAAAGGCTTCCTTTATAAAAGGTGCAACCAATGTGTCAAGCTGATAATGTTTGTTCTCGTCAATTGTGTACCCTATTGTCAGAGAACCGCCGTTATACTGACATTTGAGTGCGTTATCCGTCATACCCCTTATAACTTTTTCTGAAAGTTCTGCGGAATAATATTCGGCGTAACCTTCAAGTACAGATTCAAGAATGATACCCTCTGCACCCTCCGATATAACCTCGGTTGCGGATATTACCTTAACTCCGTTCTTACGAAGCGTAGCCTTATAATGTGCCGAGTCATATCTGTTTCTTGCAAATCTGTCCAGTTTCCAAACAATGACCACATCGAAAAGCTCATTTGCACTTTCCTTAATCATTCTCTGGAACTCAGGGCGGTTGTCTGTTTTAGCGGACATCGCCCTGTCTATGTATGTACCAACTAGTTTAAAACCTTTGCGTTCCGCAAATGCCTTACATTCACGGAGCTGACCTTCGATACTCTCTTCACGTTGGTTATCACAAGAGTAACGAGCATAAATTACTGCCTTCATTGCTACCTCCTTATTGTCGTCGCGTTGTTGGTTTTCTTTATTTAATAGTATATCACTTTCAAAAGAATTTGTCGACGCTTTAAAGCACTAAACCGCATTTTTATTAAAATTTCAAGAGGATAGAATTCAGGCTGTTTTTTTGAGTCTCTTTCTCCTTTTTACGAAGATATTCTTCCCAAAAACGCTTACCACGTTCCGTTTTATAAAAGGCAGCTATCTCTGTCATCAAAACAGAAGCAAGCGATTCTATTTCTTCCTGAGAAAGATTTTCTTTATATTCTGTCTGGTGCGTCATAATCGTCACCTCCAAATCTTTTTTGTTCCACCCAGCCAAGCATTTCTTTGGCAATCCATATCAGGAAGATATTTTTATGAAAGGTTATGTATCTGTATCGAGTCTTGCCTATCCGCTTTTCTAAACGGTATCTGACCTCACCAGACTTGTGTTTGGTTGATTTTATAAATCTCCCCTTTGCAAGCTGCCTGAGAACTCTCTGCATATTTACCTTGCGTTCCTTTTCGGCAAATGAAACCATATCATTTGCGGCAATAACCACACTCGGAATAAAATAAACATATTTATCGTCATAATACCCGGCAAGGATTTTATAACGATTTACATCATCTTTTTTACTGACGTGCAGAAGATAATATCCATCGCTTCTCATAATGTAACTAATGGTGTTCATAAAGCTGCAAACCTCTTTATTCATCTTCATACTTGCCACCTCTCTTTTCTGCAACAAGCAATGCCATCGTCAGTATTCCGATGGTACCACCGAAAACAGCACTTAATATAAAATGTATCATAAAGGTATTCCTCCGTTAAATTGCTTTGCGTTTTACGGTTCGTCCATCTGCGGCGAGTTTGTCAAGACGTTCCCGTATATCCGAAATGCTTTTTCTATCCTCGTTAAAAAGCTCTCGCTTTTCTTTATCAGTACCAAACCTGAGATAATCTGAAAGGTATTCTATGTAACCCTGCTTCTTCAGGCTCTCCACAAAAAGCGGGTGCAGACTTTCAGCAGGATTTTTAGGAGCGTATGTTTTTCTCCATTCAATCAGCTTATTAAGATATTCATCTACAATGGCAGTTGCATTTTTAAGCCACGCCTTGTACTCATTTTCTGTCTGCATTACCTTGTTCACAGGAACGGCGATTTCCCCGTCGAAAAGGTGCAGACCAAAATCATAGCTGATTTTCTTTGCGGCTTCAATCTGTGTAAGCCCAAAGAGCTTTGCGGTAAAACCTGTGCAATCTCCAGTTTCCCCACAGCCGAAGCAATAGAAATGGTCATCATAGATTTTCAGGCTTGGTGTGCTGTCCTCGTGAAAAGGGCAGCAAGCCATACCCGAACGGTTCATCTGCAATCCATAGAACTTTGCAACGTCCTGCATTGATACCCTGTCCCTTATTTCACCAAAGACATTATTCAATAACATACCCCCTTTCATTTTCTCTGAATCTGAAAGGGGTAATATTTTGGCGAGGTACACAACAATGCGGCGAGTGATTGTCTGCGGAATTATCCCTTTCATATATTCCGGTCACTCATCCCCCTGTTTTATAACCCCAATCTATAAATTCCGCTATTTGCACAACAAAAACATATATTCAGCTTACTCTGATTGTAGCTTTATACAAAGTTGCAGGAACAGGTTATATTTTAGCGGTGCAACTGCCCTTAATTATTAGAGGGGATAAATCTTTTCGCTACTCGCCACAGCGAAATGAATTTATAGGTGCTGCCCATACGGGCAAAATCCTCTGAAAATGAGGAATACGGATTTTTTTGTTTTGTGTATGCGTAGCAAGCACAGAAAGAATACGTATTCTTTCACAAATCGCCGCATTTTCGAGGATTACCCCTAAAAAATGCACATTCAGGGAACCCTTACCCTGAATGTGGCTCTCTCATATTTTTAGGCTCCGCCTAAGACCGAAAACAATAGTGGAGGTGTGTTTTTGAGAAAAACAAAACAGATTAAACGCAAGGAAGTAATATACAGTATTGAAGAATGGGAAGAAATAAAAAGGCTTGCCGAAACCGCTTCACTCAAAACAGGTACATATATAAAGCGAATATCCCTCAACGGAAAAATCAACGTGATTGACCTGAATGAAGTCACTCCCGTAATGAACGCTTTGCGTATTATCGGCAACAACATCAATCAGATTGCTAAAAAGGCAAATGAAATCAACAGCATTTATGCAAGTGATATTGAAGATTTAAAGGAGAACTACGAAGATATATGCCATACGTTAAATCTATTCCTATCCACTCTACCGTCAACCGCAGCATAGCCTACATATTAAATCCCGAAAAGACGGAAGATATGGTTTATACTACCGCCCTGAACTGTATGGCAAATGCTAAAGACGCATATAACGATATGAAAATGGTATATGAATATTTTTCGGGCAAAAAATATAACGTCCCTCCGCCGATAGACGGCAAAGGCAGCGTTAAAGCTATTCATTATATCCAGTCCTTTGACCCTAATGAAAATATCACTCCCGAACAGGCTCACCGAATTGCAAAGGCTTTTGCAAGAAAGACTTTTGGTGATGATTGCCAGATAGTAATTGCCACACATCTTGACAAAGGACATCTGCACAACCACTTTATTCTGAACAGCTACTCCGTATCGGGCAAGAAATTTTATGATAATCAGACCACCTTGAAAAAGGTACGGGAATATTCCGACAGAGTGTGCCTTGCTTTTGACATTCAGCCTATAAAGGAAAACAGAGGGCAAAGCAAAAATATTGCTTACAACGAATGGGAGCATAAAAAGCGTGGTACATCGTGGAAACAGAAAATCCGTCTTGATATTGACAGGCTTATAGGTTCTGCAAAAAACATTGATGAACTGTTGTGTGAACTTGAACTTATGGGATACTCAATAAAACGAGGAAAATACATTTCAATAAAAGCAGAGGGACAACAGCGATTTGTCAGAACCAAAACGCTCGGAGAAGATTACACAGCAGAAAGTCTTATTTCCCGTATTCGTTGGCGTGACGTAGGGGCAGGTATTACCCTGAACGGAGAACCTGCTCCGATTCGTTCGGATTATATCAGAACTATTGATGAAGTGACGCAGCTTGCCGCTATGGGCAAAAAGGTTCAAAGGAAACGTGACCTCAATGCCCCACACTCCCCTGATAATGATATGGATATTTACAAGCTGTCCGCCCAGCTTACGATTATAAACCGTGACAATATCCATTCTATTGGGGAGTTGGAGGGCAAGATTGAAAATCTGAAAGCGGAATATGAAAAGGCAAGGAAAGAGCTGAACCAACTTACAGTTAAACAGGACAGTATGGACAGCCTTATAGAACAGGCTGAACGCTACTTTGAGCTTGCGGACAGACCACAGCTTACTCTGTCAGAAAAGCTGAAACTGAATATTTGCAAGCAGGCTATAAATGGCAGCAACATTCAGAACCTTGCCGACCTTGAACGCATAAAATCTGTCAAGCAAGAAACGGACAAAAAAATTGCAGCTCTCAAATATAGCTTTGAGAACTGCAAACAGCTTTATGAGGTGTATGCCGACATTGCAAACACCTATTATCAGATTTCTAATAGGGATTATATTTCCAAGCTCGTTGAGGAAGAAAAACGCAGTATGGAACGGGAGGAGGATAAGAAAAAGATGAAATCTCTGTAAGCTTTACAAATAGGGGAACAGCAGGTATGCTTTGGGGCATATCTGCTGTTTTTCATTTTCGTGATGTTAATCATATCTCTAAGATATCACCATTTAAAATCATATCCAAATCAAAAATCTTTGGCTTAACGCTTAAATCAATATGAAACACTTGTGGTTCTTCAATCCTATTATCTGATAATACGATTCTATACTCCTGCTGATTTTTAAAAAACATATCTTTACAAAACAAAGAACGATATACATATTCCTCAAGAAAAACATATTTTTTTGCTCCATCAATTTCTTCAGGAGGCACATCTTGCGTAAGATATTCATAATACGATAAATCAAGATGAGGAACTTTTCCATCTTCTTTTATTCCCGATACTTGAAAATAATGAACTAAATCACTTTTTACAGTTTCGCCTAATGATTTATAAAAATCATTCATCAAACATTGAGGGTTAGCGAACACCACTACCGCATCAGCCTTTGCAAAGTGTTTTCTCATATCTTCTTTTTCATCATCTGACAAAATAACCCTTATGTGATTCTCATCGATTCGACAAATGTGGTCGTAATCACAAGCAAACATACAATACACAGGTATATTATTAGCTGGAGCATAATGAATTAATATATCCTGGTTTTCAATGGTTTTTAAAAGAGCCGTGTCATTATTATTGTAAATCTGTCCATCGACAGCATATACATAACTGCCACCCTCAAGAATATCCCCCTGACCTTTGTTTTTCTGTCCAACTTCAATATCTCTGAATTTCTTTGCGTTAGAAAAATAAAAATCTCCATTTATCAAATCTTGTATATATTTTCTTTCGCCAAATTTTAGTAAAACCTTTATATCCTTATTTACCATATTCACTCCTCTATCCACTCTAATGGAATGAGTTTTTCTCCATTTCTCCACACGCAAACTTCATTAACTCCTTGCACATCCCCATATATCGAATCATCAGCATGTTCCAATACAAGAATTTGCATATTGTTATGTACATTGGATATACTTTTGGCCATAGTTATAAAAATACTTCTTACAGCATTTCGATCCAAATCTTTTATTTTTTTATCATCTATAGAATCATGTGGGAAATAAACTTGACTTGGTTGATCAAACACTACAAAGTTTGGCACAGATGACTGAAAAGTTGCAAAAAACTCCTGCAACCCAAGTATAGTAGAAATGTGATATGCTAACCAATTCGAACCGCTGCCAATTTCCCATAAATAATCTTTTCTGCCGTCTTCTCCATCTACCTCGACAGTCAAATTCTTATAATCCAACCTAAATGGATCATCGGGACGTTCAGCATCCATTAACTTTAACAATTCCATTTGCTTTACAGATATCTTTGTAATTGCATTTTCTATTTTACGTTTAATTACAGACTCATCTGCAATTTTCTTTAATTCAGCAATTCTCAATCGAAGAGATTCTATTTCTGCCATTAATTCGCCATCTGCTTCTAATGAAGCAATCGTATCGCTAGCATATTCAATTTTCCCCAAAAACCTTGAAATGCCATCCAATGTATACCTATTAGGATTATTTACGTTATTTTCGTTCGATTGCTTAATTATATTTTCTTCGATTCTGATTCTTTTTTGAATCGACACTAATTCATCTGTCAGCTTTTGAATTTTATCTTGTACCATTTCATATTCTCTTTCAAAGGCTGCTGGTACTTCCTCTACTTTTTTTCTTTTACTTATATTTTCCTCCAATCTATGTAAATATATATTCCGCTGAGTATCGTCTGAACACTTCTGCTGACACACAGGACAAATATGCTCTTTTTGAGCTTTTTCATTTAACCACTCTGTAATGCCTAATCGTTCCACTTGTATTGAAAGTGCCTCTCTATATTCAGAAACACTATTCATCAATCGAGACATTTCAACATAACGATTTTTATACTTTGTGAGTTTCAGAGCCAACTCATTTTCATTTTCTTTTAAAGATACCAATTCTTGTGAATTTTTGATAATATTATCGCCTTTTAAAATCTTTTCTTCAGTATTAGCTTTCGTAAGGTTTTGAAGATAAACCAACTTTGAATCAAAACTCATATTTCCTACATCTTCATTTAGCAGTCCTAATTCAATTGCAACAGATATCCATGCATTAATTTCATTTTCCCAACGAACAGTCAATTCACATAATTTTTCATAATCACGCTCTTTTCTATTCAATTTCCTTTGTAGCTCTAACAATTCTTGCCTAGCTGATAACACCTTTGGCGTTATTGCTCCCAACACATACGGAAATATATTAATGATAGATTTACAATATAAGTGCAACACATGGAAAAAATAATGACACATAAAGCAACTCGTGTTATAATGGGAGTAACCACACAACC